>Ga0116178_10001594_pt1 | contig 18737 bp, 10 predicted proteins | sample AD_STIC12_MetaG_FD_89880 | JGI IMG/M metagenome (GOLD analysis project Ga0116178, IMG submission 89880) | Active sludge microbial communities of municipal wastewater-treating anaerobic digesters from USA - AD_STIC12_MetaG | ecosystem: Engineered > Bioreactor > Anaerobic > Digestate | place: USA... | reverse complement strand
GGGCCGTCTCAAACCTTGCCCGTATTAACCCTCCAAATACACCAACGTCAACACCGGACGCTGCCGCTTGGCCTCTGACTACCGAACTCAATGTCCAGTTTTCTACGTTTTGAAACGATCAATGACAGCCATCTGCCCTGCAGAGGGTATGGAAACGGACCATGAACGTTATGAGCCCTGCGACGAGTAAGTTGCAGCCATCTGCCCTGCAGAGGGTATGGAAACAGAGCAATACTCCGAGGGACACTCCGCCGAGGTACGTTGCAGCCATCTGCCCTGCAGAGGGTATGGAAACTTTCATACACCGGCTCGCCGTCGGGAATTATTACGTTGCAGCCATCTGCCCTGCAGAGGGTATGGAAACCCACATCCGGCTCCACAGAGCCACAGGATCAGGGTTGCAGCCATCTGCCCTGCAGAGGGTATGGAAACAAGTAGCTTGTCTGGTAGGCCTCGACCTGTTCGGTTGCAGCCATCTGCCCTGCAGAGGGTATGGAAACTATTCGTCAACGAGAGGCCTGTGCTTGGCCTCATGTTGCAGCCATCTGCCCTGCAGAGGGTATGGAAACCGTTATCGGCAACCCGGCTTTGTCTGTCTTTCCGGGTTGCAGCCATCTGCCCTGCAGAGGGTATGGAAACCTTCTACGTTACCGTACAGACCGGCCAGATACGTTGCAGCCATCTGCCCTGCAGAGGGTATGGAAACGTGATGCGGTATGATCCGCCGTTACGACCCTTGAGTTGCAGCCATCTGCCCTGCAGAGGGTATGGAAACCAGTCCCAGTAGTTTCCGGTGACGCCGAATCGACGTTGCAGCCATCTGCCCTGCAGAGGGTATGGAAACAAATCAATTACGACATCATTGATTGACCCCTGAGTTGCAGCCATCTGCCCTGCAGAGGGTATGGAAACTTATTGATTTCAGCCTGTTCGATGAAGGAGTGCATCGGTTGCAGCCCTGTCCTGTCTGCCCTGCAGAGGGTATGGAAACGCTGTCCTGTCTTTCATAGTGCGTATTCCGACGATTCTGATCACCGATTCCGGGCGAAGCTGGACACCGATTCCGACGATTGTGATCAGCGATTCCACTCGAAGCTGATCACTTTACGGAGCGTAGCGACGGTGCGGCCACCTGGTGTCTTCGCAGCATGAAAAAATCAATGAGCTAAGCGCCGGACTTTTTACCGACGACAATTGCACTTGAGCATTGTAAGCCGGCCATCGGAAATTGATCCACTTGGCATTCCCGTCGGCCACCAATAATTGATCCACCACGGGCGGAGCCCGTTGCGATTGACCGGCAGCGCAGCTTGGCGGCCTGTGGCCGGTTCCTGTCCTATTCATCGTCGTTTCCCCGTTTTTTGCGCAGTGACGGCCCCTTCAGTTCGATGCGGTGTGCCCGGTTCACCAGGCGATCCAGGATGGCATCGGGTATGGTCGGGTCGCCGATGGTGTCGTGCCAGTTGGCGACGGGCACCTGACTGGTCACGATGGAGGCCTTCAGGCCGTTCCGGTCTTCGATTACTTCAAGCATGTCATGGCGTTCCTGTTCGCCCATCGGGGCCAGGCCCCAGTCGTCCAGTATCAGCAGGTCGGTCCTGGCCATGCGGGCCAGTTCACGGACGTATGAGCCGTCGCCCCGCGCAAGCGTCAGGTTGTGCAGCAGGCGCGGCACACGCACATAAAGGGCCGTATAACCCTCGCGGCAAGCCTGGTGTGCCAGTGCGCAGGCCAGCCACGTCTTGCCCAGACCGGTCGCGCCCGTTATCAGCACGGCTTCGTGGTTCTTCACCCACTGGCATGTGGTCAGGCGTTGCATCACGGATCGATCCAGGCCGCGCGGATGGCGGTAGTCCACATCTTCCAGGCAGGCTGGCTCCCGTAGCTTTGCCCCCTTCAGCCGGTTCGTAAGCCGCCGGTCCTGGCGGTCCGTCCATTCCCGGTCCACAAAAATGCCAAAGCGTTCGTCAAAGGACAGTTCATCGGATCCACGGGCCTGTTCCAGATACGTGTGGAAGGCCGCAGCAAGCCCGTACAGCTTCATGGCCGTCAGTTTGCCGTGGGTCTCTTCATTAAGCATGTCGTTCTCCTACTTGTAATACCCGGGACCGCGGATGTTTGCGTGGTCCGCAGGGGCCGATGTCTTGCGTTCCGTGTTCGCCCCGGGCAAAGGTTGCCCGTCCATCCCGGACTTCAGCATTGAGCTGATATGCCGGTATCCGTACGCACCCAGCACCACTGCCCGGCCGCACGCCGCTTCCACCCGCTCCTTTCCGTATGTCCGCCCCAGGCGCATTATCCCCAGGCACGACCGGTATCCCTGCTCCGGATGGTCCCGCCGGGCTATGATCGTTTCCACCACCTTCACCGTGTTTGGGCCGGTTTCCGACGCCCACGACATGATCCGTGACGGCGTAAAGTCCGCGTACTCCTGGTGAGCCTTCGGCATGTGGGCAGGCTCTGTCGTAAAGCCATGTCCAAGGCTGCGAGGGTGCGTGCACTTCCGCTCGCCATTGAAAAATATCTCCACAGTCGTCTGCGTCACACGCACGTCCACATGCTCGTGTTTCAGTTGGTACGGCACGCTGTACAGGTGCTTATCCACCTCCAAGTGGTAGTCCATATTTACCTTGCATCGACGCCACTCCGCGTACTCGTATCGGGTCGGTGGCAATGGCTTCAGGGCCGGTCTGTCCAGCGTTTCCCAAAGCTCCAGCCTGCTGCCGTCCATCTTCTGGAATGGCGCTGCATTCAGTTCGTCCATGCACCGCCAGATAGCGTCGTTCGCCTCCTCAAGGCTGAAAAATCGGTGATTCCGCAGTGGCGCAAGTATCCATCGCTGTACCAGAAGTACCGCGCACTCCACCTTCGCCTTGTCCTTCGGCTTACGGACGCGGGCGGGCAGCACAGCCGTCCCGTAATGCCGCGCCATGTCCAGATACGTCGCCTGCAGTTCGGGCTCGTATCGGTCCGGCGCCGTTACCGCCGTCTTCGTGTTGTCCGGTATCGTCAGTGCCGGTACGCCGCCAAAGTGCTCGTACATGTGGATGTGGCTCTGGATCCAGTCCCGCAAACCCTCTGACGACGCTGCCTCCACATACGTGTAGTCACTGGCCCCCAGCACGCCCACAAACACTCCCGCCCGCCTCTCCTTGCCTGTCACAGGGTCCGTTATCGTTATGCCGTCGCCGGACCAGTCCACAAACGCCTTCTCGCCGGCCACGTGCACCTGCCGCATCGAAACATCGGCTTTCTTCGCAAAGCGCTGATACTTCTCGCAGAAATGGCTGTATTGATACCCGTCCTCCGGGTGCGCCACCTTGTATTCCTGCCACAGAAGCATCAGCGTCATGTGTTTCCGCCGAAGCTCCCGATGTATGTACGACCAGTCCGGCGGAACTATCTTGCCCCGGCCGCATGGATTCGCCGGGTACAGAAGCGTTTCAAGCTGCTCATCGTCAATATCCTCTGACAACGGCCACGTCAGCCCGGCAACCACGACGCGCCCAAGCAAATCCCCAACCGTCGACGCGGATACACCCGTCACTCGACCAATTTCACGCTGGCTTATTCCTGCCGCGTGCAAACGTACTACTTCCCGTATTTTCCTCATCTCGATCCTCTTCGCTGGCATTGCAGACTCCTTCAGTCTTGTGACCAAGGGTCTGGTAACACCACACACTCGGCGGCGTCCATCAGGTGTGCGACTTCAGCGGAATCGTGTACGACTTCGAGCGGAACGCTGTACGGCTTCAAACGGAATCGCGTACGGCTTCAAGCGGATTCGTGTGCGACTTCAAGCGGACTCGTGTACGACTTCAAGCGGACTCGTGTACGACTTGCTCCGGAATACGCAGTTGGACCGGTGCCGTTCGTTTCAAGTCGTTAACCACTTCAACTAACTCATTCAGGCCCTTCCCCCGGTCGCTTTACCCGAATTCCACCCATGTCACCCCATCCACTGGCCTGTGGTAACCTTTGCTACGAAAAGAGCTTCCTGAGAGGTTGAAGATGGCTTGTGCGCCGGGATTGTGGCCGCGGGAAAAGACGAAGGCTTCGGCCCCCGAATCTGAACGCAAGGTTTACAACGCCTTGAAGGACGGACTGCCGGCCGGCTGGTACGCCTGGCACAGCATGAAACTGCTGGACCGGGACGGATGGGAAGGCGAAGGGGACTTCGTCATCGCGATACCGGACCGCGGATTCCTGGTGCTGGAAGTGAAAGGCGGGCAGATCACGAAAAGGGATGGCCGCTGGTACCAGTACGACAGGGAGATGGAAAAGGGCCCGCGCGAGCAGGCGCACCAGTTCGCGAAACTGCTGGACAGCCGGCTGCGGGCAAAAGGTTTCACGGCGCCGGGTTACGGCATCCTGACGATCTTCCCCGACACGGCCTTTGACAACGCGCCCACCCAGGATGACGTTTGCCGGACGCTTCTGGGCGAAATGGACCTGCCCTACCTGAACGAAGCCCTGAAAAGTCACCTGGACACGGCCTTCACGCACGACACAAGGCCGGCTGTCGGCAACTGGATCAATGCCCTGCACGAACTTTGGGACGAAGTGTGGACCGCGGACATCAAACTCGGCACAAGGCATGAATTAAGCGAAGAGGCCCGCATCCAGCTCGATAAGAACCAGTTGGCCGTCTTGAACAATATCGGGCGCGCCGGACGCGTCCTGGTGACCGGCGGGGCGGGCTCGGGCAAATCACTCCTGGCGCGGAAGCGGGCGTTGATGGCGGCCGAGGCCGGCAAGCGGGTTCTTGTATTCTGCTTCACCGATGCGCTGGTGCGGCATCTTCGCCAGACGATCAGCAACGACCTGGTTCAAATAAAAACGGTCGGACGATTTGCGGCCGAACTGATGCGCAGGGCCGGGATGGCGGAACAGATTGATGAAAGCAGCCCTGAATTCTGGAAGAACGCCCCGTTTCAAGCTGCGGCCGATGCGCTGCCGCCCGACAGCGAACGCCCGGACATAGTCATCGTGGACGAGGCCCAGGACCTGGGCGAAAACGAGTGGTACCTGATCCAGGAAATGGCCAGGGATCGCGACTGCTGGGTCTTTTATGACCCAAAGCAGGCGTTCTGGCCAGACCGAAAGATCCCCGACTGGGTGGCCGGGATGTTCCCCTGCGACCTTCCGAACGCATACCGGTGTCCACCGCCGATCATGGCGCTGGCCAACGGTCTGATTGACGGCAATCCCAACATGGAATTGATCGGAAGGGGCGTCGAGGATCGGACCATCCGGCTGCTTGTGGCGGTGAACGGGAACCAGTACGCAACACAAACGGAACGTGAAATCACCAGGCTGATAAGCGAAGGCCTTGAGCCGGGTGACATCACGATAATCTCACTGGCGGGGCAGTCGGCCACAAATACCGTCATTAAGTGTCCCGAACTGGCCCACCAGAAACTGGTCAGGGCGGATGCCGCGGATGCGACGGCACACGTCGTGGCGGATACCTTCCTGCGCTTCAAGGGACTCGAAAGGCCGGCGGTGATCGTGACCGACCTGGACGACCTTCGGGTAAATGACCGGATGGGCACGCGACTTCATATCGCCCTGACCAGGGCGCTCGATTTCGTGCGCATAGTCGGGACTGCGGCCGATTTCGAAAAGTGTGGCCTGCTGGCAGAAGTCCTGAAGATGCAGCAGGAAATCAGCAGTAAAAAGGCCCAGGCCGAAGCGGCCGCCAAGGCCGAACAACCTAAGTACCGGAAATAGTCGCCGGCCGTCCGGGCAACCGACCACGCTGCCGACCCATCCAAATCAGGAAAGTTTCAGACAACCCGCAAATCGGCAGGAAACATGCCGCATGGTGTGGATAATCGGTATCTGCAGCCCATGGCGGGGGTACGGTGCCACAACTCATCATCTTCATCATTCTTGTTCTGGTGATCGTCCTGGCGGTCGTCGGGTGGGTGATGGATGTGATCGGTGGCATCGTCGGGGGCGTCTGGGGCTTCCTGATTAACCTGCATTACGCGTGGCTGATCGGGTTCGCGGTCGTTTCGCTGACCATCGCCATTGTCAGGCGGATGCTGTCCCGGGGCGAACACTCGATCGCATGGACGATGTTCCAGATCTGCACGCTGACGATGGTGGTCATCTTCATCGTTGTGCCGGTTGCCAACAGCAGACGCTGGAACCACACGTTCAACTGCGTCAGGGACTGGCAGTGCCATCTGGGCAACAAATGCGTGGCAGGGTTCTGCACGGTCCCCTTCGGGGGCGACCACATCGGCCTGGCCGAGTTCACTCAGGGGCAGTTCAAGGACTACACGCGGGACCGGTTGCACGGGGAGTGCGACCGGATGGGCACGCACCAGCGCGACTACAGCAGGAAGGGCGCCTGCCACAGTTCGGTTGACGACCGGGTGGATGATGTGTTCAAGGCGGCAACGGCGCCGACGAACTGCCAGTACTTCGAACTTGCGGCCCAGTCTGGAAAGGCTTTGCCGACGGACGACGATGCGCCGATGCCATGTATCGGCCGGGATCAGGCGGCGCAGATATGTTCGGACCTGGGCGGCCGACTGCCCACACGCAAGGAATACCAGTCGATGTTCGAAGACCGCGAATTTTCATGCGCGAACACGGTGATGTCGGGGCTGGACCAGTTTAACGGCCTGGTCCGCAGGCTCAGGGCGCGGGAAATCCGGCGTATGAAGGACGGGCCTGGATGCGGCACCGGGAAGTTCAGGAAGGCGTGCGAAAAGTACCGCGATGGAAACACGGCCGAGGGCCTGTGCGACGTGTTCGGGAACGTCGCGGAATGGACCGCGGACGGTGGCGCCGTGGGGGGCGGGTTCAGGTCGAACGCGGCGGCGATGCGGGGCGAAGTGGCGGCGACCGGTCCGCAAATCGACGTCGGGTTCAGGTGCATCATCCTGGATGAGCACCTGGTCGAAGACAGGGGGATCTTCTGAAATGCTGGGCGGCATCTTCACATTCCTGATCATCGTGCTGGTCGCCGGGGTGATGACCGTCGCCTGGTTCGGACTGGGATTCGCCGAGCTGCTGGCAAGCGTCAGGGACTTTTTCATCAACACCGACATTTACTGGATAACCGGGTCCATCGCGGTCGCGTGGCTGGTCGCGAAGATCTGGAACAGGATTACCGGCGCCGGCACCCTGGGGGCGTTCCTGCAAGTCTGCTGTATCGGCTTCGGTCTGTGGTTCGGGCTGATTCCGCTGATCAATTCCAACCGGACGAACGCGGACTTCAAGTGCACGAACGATTTCGAATGTAACTGGAACGCCCAGTGTGTAAGAGACTTCTGCGTGGTGCCGTTTCGGGACGAAGACACGTTCATCGGCAAGTCCGAATTCACCCAGGGCAGTTACAAGGCCTGGCTGACCAGGACGATCACGGACGAGTGCGACGGGATCGGGAACGAACGGAAGGCCGGCGAGTGTCGGCGCGGGGTCGAAGACAAGGTCGCGGCCAGGTTCCAGCAGGTTATCGACCCGGCGCGGTGCGGATATCTTCACGACGGCGACACGCCCGAGTCGGCCCTTTTCATCAACGACGACGCCCCGATGCCGTGCATCGGCAAGGACGACGCGGCGGCGATTTGCGCCAGCCTTGGCGGCAGTCTGCCAACCATGGACGACTACGACTGGATGTTCGACGACAGGAAGTTCAGTTGCAAAAACACCGTGATGGTTGGCCTGGATGAATTCCATGGATACGCGAAGGTCCTGAAGAAGCGCGAAGCCGAAAACCTGATGTACGGCCCCGGATGCGGCACGGGCAAGTTCCGCAGGGTCTGCGACAAGGCTGCCCATGGCAACAACGAAGAAGGCCTGTGCGACGCATTCGGCAACCTGGCAGAATGGACCGCTGACGGCGGCTCCATCGGCGGCGCCTGGTGGAACACCGCATCCACGATGCGCGAACCCCAGGCCCTTACCGGCCCCAAATCCTGGGTCGGCTTCAGGTGCGTGGTGCCGAAGGACGGGATCTAGAAGAAAAAGCTGCTTTTTTGACAACAAGCGCCAAGCCGGACTTACTCAAGGCCAGAGGTTCATGGTCGGCTTCAGTTGTGGGCTATCGAATATCGGGACGGAGTGAAAAACACCACTATTCAACCTTCGCGAGCCACCTTGCACGAACCGCCTCAAAATGACTTAAGCGACCACCAATCTTGGCAATCTCTTTCGGATAGAAATGCAGCATGGCGTCGCAGAATTCAAGCATCCATGCGCGACGTGAACAGTTGGCATTTACAACGACCCTGTTGGCGTTGGCGATCTGGATCTGGCCCCAACCAAGAGCCCCAATGGTCAGGCAATCCCAGGAAAGGAACTCAATCGGTACGAAATGCACGTCAGTAACCTGAATCGACACGTCATCAACTGTGTAACTGACCATCATGATGCAGAAGCAGTTCGAGTCATCTTCGTAAAACCTGGACAGGCGCTCCACCGATGTCAGGTTCGGCATGTTGAACCTCGTGTCGGTTCGGTGGGTCTTAACATCGACGACATAGTACAAACCGTCCGAGCCCTTAAAGGCCATGTCGGCCATGGCACGGCGGGCAAAACTTGACGAGTATTCGGTGCAAAGCGGGCCCAGAATGCTGGCCAGATTATCAGCGATCAGTTCCTCGATCGCGTCCCCAACGGCGCGGGGGTGATCCGCCGTCTGTATGGACAGAAAGTCAGGACAGTTGTTTATCAGGAGCTTCACTTCTTCCTGAATCTGCACATACGCGGTTCCGCTGAAGATCGCGCTTGTCATTCATTGACCTCAAAAAGCGATGACTGGTCGTCTGCCTGCCGGGACACCTTACGTTGTTCGGCCAACGTGTTCCGATCCCAGAAATATCCGTCGGAGTAGCCCTGAATGGATTGGTCGGCCGCAGCGGCCTGAAGGCGGGCCTCGCCCAGAAGACAATACTCAAGTTCGGTCTCGATGCCGATATGCCGGCGTCCGAGCTTGGCGGCGACAACCGCGGTGGTACCGGAACCGGCAAACGGATCAAGGATCAGATCGCCAGGGCGGGAGTTGGCCAGAACGAGCTTGGCAATAAGCTTTTCGGGCTTCTGAGTGGGATGATCCGTATTTTCAGGCATGGACCAGAAAGGGACCGAAATATCTGTCCACAGATTCGAAGGGTGCGTGATCCGATAAGCGCCATCATCGCCGTCAACCCAGTCCTTGGGCGCGCCGGACGCGTCACGGTAGGGGGCAACGACACGACGCTTCTGCTTGACCGCATCGACATCAAAATAATAATCGTCGGACACAGTGGCAAACCAGATATCTTCAGAACAGTTCTTCCAGTTTCGCAGGGCGCCACGGCCCTTTTCGCGTTCCCAGGTAATCCGGTTTCTTACCATGAAATGCCTTTCAAGAACCTGACAGATCAAGCCCGATGATCGCCATTCACTGCACACGTAAATCGACGCCGTTTCCTTCATGACAAGCCTGGCAAGCGACAGCCACGAATCCAGCCATTCTGCATAGGCATCGTCGTCCTGACGCCTGAACCGGGTTTTACTGAAGGTCTTTGTCATGTTGTACGGTGGGTCGGCAACTATCAGGTCAATTGACGCCGCCGGCAGTCTGCGCAGGACGTCACGGCAATCACCAAGGATTGTCCGGTTCAGGCAGGACTCCAGATCTGCAACCGCTTCGGCTGGAACCAACCTCTCTGACAGACTCCTGCGCTGTTCGTCCGTCAGAGTCAACGTCCTGTTTCTGGGTGCTCTGGCAACCGCCATCGTTTTTCCTGAAATCTGGCGCCGTCATCAACGGCGACCCAGCATTACGCCCGACACAAGTGTCGGTCAACAATGAACCGCCAGTCAACCCTTCCCGACCGTCGCAACATCGGCATTCATCCGGGCAAATCACCACGACAGCCAGGTGGCGCTGCGCATGTAAAGCAGGCCGACCGTTTCGATGGTCCAGCCGGCCGCGGTCAGGGACTGACGGTAGGCCTCAAGCTGGGGCATGTATTCATCCAGGCCCGCCGATTTCACAAAGTTGGCGCCGGGCACCGGGTTTCGCCTGCCCGCCTTGAAATCGACGACAATCGCCCGCTTTCCGGGGAAGGTCACCAGCAGGTCCATGCGGCCGGCGTGGAACCATGGGCTGTCCGGCGTCGATGTATTGACGCCCGCAAACGGCATCTCGAAGTGCAGCGTCGCTTCCGGTGACCTCAGCCGGGCAAGAAGTTCGGGCTGGTGCAGTTCAAGCCGTTCAAGGATTGCCGCAAGCCAACCGGCCAGCGCATCGTCATGAATGCCGTACCGCGATTCCAGGAAGGCGCGGGCGGCCCCGACGTCGGCCCCTGGTCGCAGGCCCGTGGATTCCATCCAGGAGTGAACCAGGTTACCCCACGCCGAATCGGAAATCGGGTCATCCCCTGCCATTTCATCCAGCTTCGGGGGATGAAGCGGGTCGGCACCGTAAACCACACTCACGGCGGGCAACAGCCCCTGGATCATGGCATCAAGTGCATCCGCGTCTGCCGTCTTCCATGCCTCGGCCGCCATCGACGGCGACACGGAAATCCATCCGGCCGGGGGACATGGTTTCACTGGGAAAGGCGCGGCCGCCCTGACATGTGCCCTGATGGTTGTGTCGATTTCATTCGGTGCCGCCAACTTAACCAGCTTGACGCCTTCCATGGGCACATCGTCGGCCATCCACAGATCCGACAAGGCGCCATGAATTCCAACATTGTGGGATCCAGTTGCAAAAGTTACCGACCTGACGGCCCTGGTGACGGCCACATATACCAGACGCAGCAACTCTTCTTCGCTGCGCTTCGCATCGATCCCGGCTGCCAGCCTGGATACCGGATCCGGTCGCGGGTGAATCCCCTGTTCAGGATCATGGCTGACGCCAAGAAGCGCCAGTTCCCGGCCATCCAGCACCATCGAACCCCTGGATACGCCGCCGAAGCCACCACCTCCGGCAGGACTCCCAATCGACATCACGCAGACGTGGTCGTATTTCAGCCCCTTGGCTTGGTGAATCGTCGTGCAACTGACGCTTTTCTTGCCTCGGTACAGTTCGACTCGCGGGACCTCGCCGGCTTCCTTCGGGTCAAGCATCGTGACGACGGCCTCGGGATCCACGGTGTCCGCTTCCGCCTGCCTGATCCAATCAAGGATCACTTCCAGTTCGCCGACGGCATCCATGCCGCCAGGGCCTTTCAGAAGGATGCTTCGCCAGTGCAGCGCCGCCGCCATTTCTTCCAGGACATCGGCGGTGGGAACGCGCCCGATTTCGGACCTGGCTTTTTCCAGAACAGGCCTGACCCGCGCAAAGGCGACAAAATCCCGCTGACCGAAAACCGCCGGATCAAGGCCCTGGGCCGACGCAGCCCAGGCGAGCCCCCGAATGCCGCCGTCCGCCGGAAGAAGGCCACTACCCGCCCTGAAAGCGGCCAAAGCCCCGTCCGAAAGACCGATCATCGGAAGCCGCCACAAACCGGCCCAGGCAATATCATCGGAACTGTCCCACAGCGCTGACACAACCGTTCTGATGTCGCCCGCGACAATCCCCTTTGCAAGTTCACGACTTCCGTCCAGAAACGCATCGCCGGAATTCCCGGCCCGCAGAATCGATCTGATCCGGTTGCGTGCGTTGATGGCATTCGCCCAGCTGGAACACAGGACGGCGGCGGTGTCGTCACCTCTGCCTTCGAAATTCCAGGCATGCATGATTCGGTCACAGAAGACGTCCAGGGCGGCATTGTTGAAATCGGCCGGAACCCATTTCGGGGCGTTCGGCGTTGATGCCTCCAGGGTAACCATCACAATGGGTTCCGGGTATGGCGCGGATGGCGGCAATTCGTCCCTGCCCCTGGATTCATTCGACTGGACGTGGTCGATCGTGGTAACCCCGGGCAGGCCGGGAAAATCCCCATGGCCATGGATGGCCCGATCGAACAGGGCCTTCTGGGCCGTGATCATCTCCGGGGTACTTCGATAATTGGTGTCGAGCTGCTCGACCGGGAAGCCGGCCTGGATTGATTTCTGTTCCAGTTCTTTCAGGCCTGCCGGTTCGGCGCCGCGGAACAGATAGATGCTCTGCCTGGAATCGCCGACATAGAAAGTACGCAACGACCGCCCGTCCCCCGGCAGATTTTCGATTGCCCGGAACAGGCTGAATTGGGCCGGGCTGGAATCCTGAACTTCATCGACCAGCAACGCGTCGAAACGTCTGCGAAGCCGGTCGGGACGATCCTCGCGTCTGCACAAATCGATCGCCGCCCGGGTCAGCAGGTCGTGATCCAGCGCCCCAGATGCCGCGGCCATGCGAAACGCCTTCGACCGGGCCATGCGGGTGATTTCCATGATGTCCGCCCGCATCCTGTCACAGGCGTCGATATCCTTTGCGATGAACCCATCCGGGTTGGTCATGGCAAAATCGTGAAGGCTCAGTTCGACAAGTCCCAGATCCACTTTGATGGCGCGGAAGGCGCTTTCCAGACTGCGCCTCTCTTTGGCCGTGCTGTTTTTGATCACGGCCGAATACCACTTGAACAGCCCTTCCGGGACCGATCCCTGGAACCCCCCGTTCCTCCAAGCAGCTATTGGAGGCCAGGATTTCTGAATATTCACGTTCGGCAACGTTTCAATTTTCGGATTGGTCTCAATCACGGCCTGAAGTGAATCCCGGCACCCGGACAAAACCTTCCCCAGCACATCGTTTCCGCCAGCCAGTTCGACGGGCGAACCGTCGATGCCGGAGGGCATATCACGCACGGTCTGCGAAACCACTTTTAGCAGTTCACGAAGGCCCATCTGTTCCAGCAGCCGGCCGGCCGCTTCCGGCACATTCCCATCCTCCGGATCAATCGTTTCGCGAATGGCGGCATCGAACACCGCCCCCGCATCCCCCTGGCCCACCGGAAAATCAAGCCAGGCCGGCGCACCGCCATCGTCGGTCGGCAGACGCGCGTCCAGGGCAAATTCGCCCAGCAGACGCAGAACAAAGCTGTCCGTTGTCCCGGCTGGCGCGTTTGGCAGTTCCGCCAATGCCTGCCGGATGAATTCCGGGTCACACGGAACCACGTCGCTGTAACAGTCGGCAAAGTCCTTTTGAAACTTTTCGGGAACCGGCTCGCCAAGCGACTGCCGAAGACAGTTTGACACCGCTTCAATCAATTCCGCAGCGGCCTTGCGTGTGAATGTGATCGCAACGATACGGTCGGGTGGGATGCCGCCGGAAAGCAGGCCCAGGTATTCCCTGACCAACCGGGTCGTCTTTCCTGTACCGGCCGCCGCAGATACCACTTTGATATGGTTGGTGTTGTCCATCGTTTACTCCTTGTCGCCAGAACCCGACTCAGCATCTTCGTCTTCAGGCACGCCCTCGGCGCCCGGAAACGCATGGAACCGGCACACAGCCTTGAAGGGGCAATGGTCGTGTCCTTTGTCGCCATTGCTCAGTACCGGACATGTAGTCGGATGTGGAAAGATCGGGTATTCACCGCTGCGCATCATCCCCAGAAGCTGCCCAAGCAACTTTCTGGTTGCTTCCAGACTTGTTCCTGCCTGGTCAAATGCAAATTCAATGACGTCGCCATCGGGCGCAGTGCGAATGAAATCGTAAACAAGTGACGTACCTTCCACCGATCCAGGGTCATCCGCCGGGGCCGTGCCATCAAGGCGTGCCTGTTCAAGCGCAATCGCATACACCGGAAGCTGCGGCCTGGTGCCTGCTGCGGCGGCAGTGCGCAATGCGGAATACTGAGTACCGGTCTTGAAATCGCAGATCTCGACAACCACGCCACCTTCGGGCCCCTTGAAATAGCGAATCCGGTCGACCGAACCGCGGATCGCGACATCGGGCTGGTCACCCAACATTACCGTCATTGCAGAACCGGTTTCTTCGCCGTCGTAAGCCCCGAATTTCCATTCTGGCGCACCACCGACAATTCGGCCCTGTTTCGTCAAATCCAGAGTTGATTCCCTGACCAGGGTGGCGGCAGCCTGCCGAATTGCGGCCTGCGTGCCCGGGTCCCTTGACCATGCGCCCACGGAAGCCAGTACCTTCTGGTTGTCGCAGTGGGCCAACAGGTTTTCATCAGCAGGATCCTTACCAAAGACAACCGCTTCGATCGCCATGCTTATCCAGGATACCGCAGCCGTCACATGACTCTTGACGCTCATCTTCGACCTGGCATCAGCCACCAGCGCTTCAAATGTCGCAGATTTCTTGAAGTCTTTGAGGTTGCGCAACAGTACATCCTCGTTCAGTTCCTCCACGGATTGTACGCGGGCCTGGACGTACAGCTTCAGGTGGTTCCCCCATCTGTTGGCAAGACCCAACCTGGCTTTTGCCAATGCCGGTGTTGCATCGGGAAGATCTTTGACAGCGTCTTCCAGGTGGCGTCTGGTCGCGGCCGTCAGGGATTCGGACAAAAACCTGACAGATTCCACGACGTCTGCTCTGGTGGCCGGCCGCCACCTTGGATCGGTTCCGATCTCTTCAAGGGCCGCGTGCACGGCGGTACCGACTTCGGCCGCGCTGAGTTCTTCCTCCAGGTCCTCCGATTTCTTCAATCCCAACGTCGTCTTCAGGTATGCCTGAAACAGGCAGTGTGTCATCGGCTCAAATCCCGACGATGTGGACAGCACCTTGTCCCGCGCAATCTTCGCAACATTAATTGCGGATCCGTCCCCGAGGTAGGGTCTGATTGACTTCGGCAGGAACCCCCAGTCCGTCGCGATGGTTTCGGCCAGGGTCAGTTTCTTCGGATCCTTTGTATCCGGGACTGACGACCCAGCATCGGCTGGCGGCTCCGCGCCGGGGGCCAGGTCAACACCCCGTTCGTACGTCCCGCCGCCCCGGATCCATTCGACCGTCGCCATCAACGCCGCGTGGTCAGCTTCGTTGTCGCCGCAGGCCACAGGCCCGGCAACCGGCACGACCGCGTCTTCAACGACCAGGGCAGCGTGGTTCCGGGTTTCTTCCGTTTCAACGGCCAGGCCATAATTGCGAAGACCGTCCGCCGGTTTGTGGGACAGGAGCCTTATCAAACGATGGGACACCGGAACCGCCGCACGCCCGTCGGCCGCCCTCTGCACGACACAGGCCAGCGACCGTTCCGCCCGTGCGGCAGCCGCCCCTGCCTGCGCCATCAGGAATGAAACGTACGCCGAGCCCCCGCAGCGCCCCCACGTCGCGGCCACATCATCGGTGAAAAACGGATCGGGCGACGGCGCCTGCCCGACTCCCTTCGAATGCATCCCGGTAAGCAGACACAACCGGGACGGACGCCCGTCATAATTCGCGTAATCAAGCAGGGTCACGCCACGATTGATGCTGCCGCTGGAAACCGCACCGCCCAGCACATCGTCCAGCACGTCGGGGGTGGCCGGGCGGGCAGCGTTCTGACCAAGCGCCTTCTGAATTGACATGGCAACCCGATCCTTGAACGTCACCAGCGACAGCTGGTTCAGATACGCCCGCAGGTGACCGATGGTCGGCCCACGCAACGCCTTCAGCCATTCAAGCCTCTGCCACAGAAGTATCGCCGCCCTGCGGGTTGACGTCTTCGCGCCGGGGTTGTTACCGACCGCGTCCAAAGCCGCGATCCACGCATCCAGCGTGCCCCTGATCATGTGACAATCCTTCAGGGCATCGGTCACCGATCTGCGGTGCAACGCCAGATCGTCCTGTTCTGCATTCAAGGCGTCGTCTTGCCCGGCATCCTCATCGGACGCAGCCTTCTTCAGCCCGGCTATACGCGTCCCCAAGGCGGCAGCCTCGGCTTCCTGGTACGACGCACGTCCCAGAAGCGGACTCTGGAACAGTTTTCGCATCGTTTCGCCCACCAGAATCACCGAATCGGAACCAGAATCGTCAAACCAGGGCAGTATCGAATGTGTCAGGATGGCCAGCGCATGGCGCGACAGGCGCTGGGCCTGGTCAACAGCCGCTGGAATGCCGCTGCGCGCCAGGGCCGACGCAATCCGATCCCGGTCATCAGCCCCTGCGAAAAGCACCAGCACGCCTTCCGGGTCGCCACCGGCATCACGGAAATCCATCACGTTCTTCACGACCCATGCGGCCTCGCTGACAACATCCGCAGCCAGTGCCGTTTCAGGCGTCGCATCCGGCGACACAACGGGCGCGGCCAACCTGATCGCGCCAAGCCCGGAAAGCAGGCGTTCGAAATATCGGTTCGGCCCTGGTGGTGACAACAGATCCGTCCCCGGCAGACCGAAACCAACGGCAAACACCTGGGCAAAGCCCAATCGTCCTGCTTCACCGCCTGCTTCGATTCGTTCAACAAGCGACAGCAACGCATCCGTGTCGTCACCACCGCCCCAGCCAGCGTCAAGCAACGGCCAAACTTCGGCAGGCAGATCTTCGGTCGCAAGGCCCTCGATACGAATGTCGGCAAGATGCCCCTTCAAAACTTCCGCAAGCCCCGGCCGAGCGTTGACAGATTCCCATGGATGCCCTGCCGGAACTTTCGGATCGGCTTCCAGATGGTCGCCACTTTTCGGCCGCAGGCTGGGCGTTTTCAGGGACATCGCGAGCCCGCTCGGCGTGACAACCTCAACCCCGACCATTCCACCCCTTGCCGCAATCCACCGCTTGACCGCATTTGCCGAGGCGGCCGTCCTGCACAGAACCAGGGTTCGACGCAAGTTCTCGTCGCCAGAAACCATCGGATCGAGCCAGAACATAAGTCACCTCGCCATCATTCACCTGGCCCTTTTGGGGCCACTTCAACTCACACAACCCTTTCAACCCCGGGCCCGGAAATGGTACTGCGGCCGCCGGGCTGTCGGGAAACATCGATTCTTGTAACGATCCTCTGCTTCAATGCCTCGACGTGCGAGATGATCCCGATCAGCTTGCCGTCGCGACGAAGTTCACCAAGCGCGTCCATGGCGGAGTTCAGCGCTTCCTGATCCAGTGTTCCAAACCCTTCATCCATGAAGAAGGAATCGATTCGAATCCGCCGGCTTGCAAGCGACGACAGCCCAAGCGCCAGGGCCAGACTGACAATGAATGTTTCGCCACCGGACAGATTTCTGACCGTGCGGGCATCGCCGCCCTGCCAGTCGTCAACGACATCAAGATCCAGCGATGCATTGCCATGTTTGTCGGCTGGGGCCATCTGCAGACTGTAGCGGTCAGAAAGCACTTTCAGATGTTTGTTCGCGTCGTGAATCAGATGTTCGAAGGTAATTCCCTGGGCGAACTGCCTGAAATTTTTGCCATCCGACGATCCGATCAGTTTGTTCAACTGTTCCCAGCGCCTAACCACAACCTGCTGTTCCTGAAGCTTTCCAAGCTGGTCTCGGGCACGCTCGCGCTCGGCATTGTCCATGTCCATCCGGTTCTTCAATTCACCAAGCTGACGGTTGCCTGCCGCAAGGTCCTGTTTCGCCTGGTCAAGACGTTCCCGCACAGTCGCCTTGTCAAGGTCGGTCAGGGCGCGATCGCGTTCTTCTGCCATTCGGCGTGCGTTTTCGGCGGTCTTCGTTTCAATGGCAACCTTCCGCGTGTCCAATTTCGCGCGTCTTTCGGCCAGCAGTTCGATTTCGGCGTCAGACAGGCGCGACGCAACGAAAGCGGCTTCGTCGGCAAATCCCCTGCGCGAAAGGGCCGCAGAGAATTCGGCTTCGGCAGCCCCAAGTCCGACCCTGCCCGCGGCAATCGCCTTAGCGTTTTCATCAATCTGATCCAGGACGGATTTCAGATCGGACTGAATGGAGGACAGGCTCTGTTTTGCGATGTCGCGGTTTGACATCGCCATCCTGGCGGCTTTGGCCAGACCGGCTTCGAAAGCATCGACATCCGGCTCAGAAAGAACCTGCGCGCGCCGGGCTTGAAGGTTTTTCAGGGTGGCTTCTGCGTCTTCAAGGCGCTTCCTGGCTTTTTCAAGGTCTTTGACGTCCCTGTCGAGGCCATCTTGCCGCGCCGCAATGCCGGCCCGCAAAGATTGAAGATCCTTTTCCAGACTGTTCTTCTTGCTTTGCCAGTCGGACCACGCCTGCCTGCGCCGGTCAAGTTCCTGCAGAACCGCGTCGGGATGATCAAGGCGATCAGGCCCGATTCCCCATACAGCCACCAGACCCGCGACTTCTGCGGCAACGACGCTGAGCCTGGTTTCAAGTTGGGCCGTTTCGGTCACCATCTTCGTGATGGATTCGGCGGCAGCATCCTTTCTGACTTCGGCCTTCTGAATGTCATTATCGGCCTGGATAAGCCTTTCCCTGCAATCCTGATAGGTACGCGATGCATCAGCCAGTCTTGTATCGACTGCCAGTACGGCATTGATGACCACAGCGGCCCCGGCCTGTGCCGTGGCGGCATTTTCTGCCCTTTCCCCCAGGATTGCGGACAGTCCCGACGCGGTGGCATCGAACCCGCAGGAAACCGCGTTCTGCGAAAGAATGTCCTGCGACTTCCGAAGAGCCTGTTCTGCCTTTTCGCGGGCAACCTGATTCGACCGGATCCCGGCCTGCAATGCGGACTTCTTCCGGTCCAGTTCCCCGCTTGCCGCACGCAAATCATTAAGCCGAAGCATGGTTTCGGCCATTTTTGTATCGGTCTCATCGTCTGTCGGAACATTCCCGGCGGCCCACGGATGATCCAGGGAACCGCACAACGGACATTCGACGCCGGGCCGCAGAAGCTTTTCACGCTGTTCGGACAACTGCATGACGGCGACCTGCAAGTTCTTCGCCTTATTCAGCAGGACAAGCTGGTCGTCCAGAATTGCGACGATTTT
>Ga0116178_10001590_pt1 | contig 18758 bp, 10 predicted proteins | sample AD_STIC12_MetaG_FD_89880 | JGI IMG/M metagenome (GOLD analysis project Ga0116178, IMG submission 89880) | Active sludge microbial communities of municipal wastewater-treating anaerobic digesters from USA - AD_STIC12_MetaG | ecosystem: Engineered > Bioreactor > Anaerobic > Digestate | place: USA... | reverse complement strand
TATCCCAGGGCGCATGTCACGGCGATCTGGACGGCGTGGGCGACCAGGGTGAGGCCGGCCGCCCGGTCCGCCTGGAGGCCCAGGAGGAGGACCATGCCGAGCTTGCTGAAATAGTGGAAACCGCCGACCATGCCGGGCGTGGGGATGGAGGCGCCGACGGCCGTCAGGAAGACGTAGGGGACGACCATGAAATAGGGCACCTTGACGCGATAGGCGAAGAAGAAGACCCAGTAGAAAAGCACGATCCCGAGCCAGACGATGAGCGACAGGACCGCGTAAAGGGCCAGCTGGCGCGGCGTGCGGAAGATCTTGAGCCCCTCGATGAAGCTGGCCAGCGCCCTCAGGACGGCGGCCCGGGCCCGCTCCGGCAGGGGCTTGAGCAGGAAGCCGACGGCCCGGAGCGCCTTGTCCCTGAGGACGAACAGGGCGACCGAGGCGCCGACGAGCACGGCGGCCAGGGCGACGCCGGCCGTGCCCCAGAAGGTCAGGTTCCTCCCGGCGTCGGCGCCGACCGGCCAGGACCCGGCGAACAGGGGCCGGGAAATGAGGAACGCCCCGACCAGGAAGCACTGCGTGGTCAGGTCGAAGATGCGCTCGATGACGACGGTGCCGATGGTGAAGCCCGCCGGCAGGGACTCCTTGCGGGCCAGGTAGACGGGCTTGACCAGCTCGCCCAGGCGGCCCGGGACGACCGCGCTGACCGTGAAGCCGACGACGTTGGCCGCGACCAGGTTGCGGAAGCGGACGTCGAGCTTCTGGCGGGCGATGAGGATCTGCCAGCGGAGCGACCGGGTGACGAAGTGGAGGGCGGCCAGGGCGACGGCGAGGAGGAACAGGGGCGGGTTGACGGCGGCGATCTGGGCCGGCACCTCGCGCCACTCGACGCTCCGGCCGAAGAAATAGAGCAGGGCGCCGGTCAGGACCAAAAGGAAGATGAGCTTGAGGAGCGGGCGCTTCATGGCCGGAGGCAATATTACCACGAAACAGGGGGACATGTACCCCGGGGGCGAGCCCCGGGTACGCGCCCCCTGTTTTCGCTTGAAATTCCCGGCGATTTTCTTTAAGATAGCCTCGCCGCTGGGAAGTCGTCCAACGGCAGGACTCATGACTCTGGATCATGCAATCTAGGTTCGAATCCTAGCTTCCCAGCCAGTTCTTCTTTGCCTGATTCCCCGGACCAAAGAGGAATCTACCGGTTTTGTCTTTCAATTTAGTAGTCGTAGTTTCAGCGTAATTCAATCTAGTTTGGCACGCCCGTGGCACAGAGGGAAGAGTTTTGTAGATTTATACCTTACTCAAGCCCCTTTGCGAAGGCCCACTTCCTCCTTCGTCCAGATTGCGGTTATCGCCACACATCAGCTTCTTGCCGACGGAAGACGTGAAGGAGAAAATCGAGAAATGGCCGTGTCACTATAACAATGCCGCCAGCTCAGGCGGGCAATAAGAATCTAGTTCTTAATGTATCAGAATTTAGGCGAGGCTCAGTTCTTGACTAATCGGCAGGTGGGTGAATATATATTCTGCTTGTCTTGTACACAAAGACTGTATGCGGGAAGTGCTTTTTGCCAAACCTGGCAATTCCTTTAGGGAAATCATAATGCCATAGATATTGGCTAATAGCCCTATACCCAAGCCCTAGTATTTTCCTGCCATCTGAGATTAGCAGGTAGTTCTTATTGAAGTCATTATCCGGTAATTCTATCCCATACATCTCCATAAATCCGGTCCTTGCCTCGTCCGATGATATTATATGCCAGAACTTACCCTGCGTTGCTCTTTCAGAATAAATCTCCTTTTCATCTGATAATTCGTGTCTCCTGAACTTCACCAAATCATGGCAATAGGCAGCTAGCAAAATGATTATTAAGCTTCCAATAATTCCTACAACTGCACGCATCGGATTCATAGCTCCTCCCGGCAAGTTCGAATCCATCGTTTATCTTCTTTCATAGGTAATCCAAAAAACATAAAACGCCGGTCTGTAGTTAGACGGATTGAAGTTTACCATGAAAGGGCTTGCCTTCACTTTTGATATGTTATGGTTATTATAAAACGCAAATGCTGTGTTGTTTATCTTAAACGGGCTTCCTGCGTTACACACATAGAGATTGAGTGTATCGAACGTTTTTTTTGCAAGGTCACCTATGTAAAGTGCTTTTTTGCCTGAAGGAGTGGTCCCTTTTGGATTGCTGGCGCCGGCGGGCCTGTGCGGGATCGATCGCATATGGCGATGCCGCGCATCCGCTTTTCGCCGGCGTCCGAGCTCCCGGCGGCTCCACAAGCGTGACCGCGTGGTCAATCCATGGGTGGCTTGGTCAACGACCAATGGCTGTGGATGATCTTCCACTCATCATGTTCTTCGAGCCTATAGACTTCGGTGCAATTCTCTTTCCAGACCGTTTCACCCGAGTAGGATTGCAGGTTGAAGGTCAGGACCGCCATTCCATCGGCTTGCTGGACCACGGGATTTATCATCTCGAATCTGTCCATCTTGACCTTTCCCCGCATGCCTTCATACAACTCCTTGATCTTGTCCCAACCATCGAGTCGCCTTTCGTGGGCAGGGTCGAAATAGGTGAAGTCCTTCGAATAAAGGTCGAGATAGGGAGAGGGATCGCCATTGTGCCAGGCCTCGAGAGCCGATGTTTCCAAATCGATGATCGTTTTTTTAATGTTTTGATTAGGCATGATGTTTTCTATTAGATGGAAAACTTCTAACCGTGTCAACTGATGTTCGCGCGCATGAAAGGGCCGGGGAGCCGGTTCTTGCGCCGAGTTCTTGCCGGTCGACTCGGAACCGGATCTCGGCCCAGTTATTTCCCCTCAACAGGCGCCTTAGAAGGCCTGCGGGGCCTCTCGGCGAGCATCAGATTGTCGACCTGCGTTCGCCAGCGATAGCCGAAATGGAACGGCAGCGGACGCACATCCCCGTCCGGGTCCTCGTAGGCGGCCCTGAGGTCGGGCTGCTCGACGTTGGTGAAGTCCTTGACCGGGGTGGCGTAGCGGCCGAAGAGCGTCACGGCCCAGCCGTCCCTCTTGAAGAAGCGGTACGGGATGGCCGTGTCGTCCTCGAGGACGTAGAGGCTGCGCTCGAGGACGAGGTCCCGGAGGGTCGAGAAGTTGTTCCAATGGAGGAGATAGGAGCCCGCCTTGACGAAGGTCGTCACGCCCTCGAAACCGCCGAAGAAGCGATGGAGGGGCGAGCCGGCCGCGAAGGACTGATTCTCGATATTGCAGGAGAAATAGTAGACGGTCCGGAGCGCTGTCTCTCCCGGCTTGAAGCAGTCGATCCGGACGCCGTAGGGCCGGCGCGGGCGTTCCTTCAGCCGTTCGTATGGGGTTTCCGTCCAGGCGCCCTTCTCGTCCAGGGAGAGGCGGCGGACGCCGGCGACCGAGTCGCCGGCTCTCTTGACGAAGAAGGCGATGACGGGCAGGGCGCCGTCGATCTTCCGTTTGGAGTAGATGTCCATCATGTCCATGGTGGCGAAATAGCCGTGGGTCAGGAATTCGAAGGCCAGCGTCCCGAGATCGGCCAGAGCTTCGGCCCTCCCCTCGGGCGTCAGCCGTTCGAACTCCGGCAAATTTCCGACGGGCTCGAGGCCCATGAGGACGACGGTCGCGGCGCCGGGGAAAAGGGCCGAGGCCGTGGCCAGGTCGGGCCCGCCGAAAGGATAGAGCAGGGACGCGGTCCTCTCCCGGGCCAGCCCGAAGTCCTTGTCGTTCCAGGCCCGCATGGGCCCGAGGACCGCGGCGTCGAAGGCCCGCCAGTGCGTTTCAGCATCGGCCGCGAAGGATTTCCAGCCGGGCTCCTCTTCGAACGCCGCGAGCGAGGAGGAGCCGGACGGCAGACCGGCCAAGAAGGCGAAGACATCGTCGAGCGGACGGTCGGTCGCGGGCGGCGGAGGCGAGGGCGCGGCGTCGGAAGGCGGAGCGGCCGGACCGGCCGGGCGGGCGGCGCCTGAAGCTCCGGCGTCGTCCCGGCAGGCGGCGGCCGCGCCGAGGACCGCGCCGAGCGCGACGAGCGCGACGAGAGAAACGAGCGTTGTCTTGCGCATCGGATGAACCGGCCCATTATCCACGTTTCCGTCCCCGAAATAAAGGGCCTTTCCCGTCGGCGCGAGATGTGATATCTATCGCTCATCGGAGGAGGAGAGCATGCCGTTGACCCGCCGTTCGTTCATCAAGACCGGGACCGTTTCGCTGGCCGCGCTGGGCCTCGGGACGTCCGCGCCGGACGCCCGTCCGGCTTCGGGCGCCCAGGAGCTCCGAAACCTCGCCGCCGGCGTCCAGCCGCTCGGGCCCGAAGACTACGCCGCCCGCCGCGAGAAGGCCCGCAGGCTCCTGGCCGCCAACAAGCTCGACGCCGTCTTCATCGGCGGCGGGACCAATCTCGTCTATTTCACCAAGGTCGGCTGGTGGCTGAGCGAGCGGGTCTTCGGCGTCGTCCTGAGCCGGAAGAAGGACCCGGTCTGGGTCTGCCCGGCCTTCGAGGCCGAGCGGGCCAAGGAGCTCGTCCCGGCCGGCCAGGAGATACGCGTCTGGGAGGAGCACGAGAGCCCCTACGCCCTCATCGGCGGGGTCATGAAGGACCTCGGGGCGGCGGCGGGCGGCCGGCTGGGGACGGCCCCGGACCTGCGCGCGTTCGAGGTCCACGGCCTGCGGCGGGCGCTCCCCGGCCTCGAGATCGCCGACGGCGCTCCCGTCACCGAGGGCTGCCGCGGCGTCAAGACGGAGAAAGAGATCGCCTACATGGACCTGGCCAACCGCATCATCAAGCTGGCCTACCGGGAGGGCTTCAAGACGCTCCGGGCCGGCATGGCCGCGCGCGACCTCTCGGGGGCCATCGCGGCGGCGGCCCAGAAGCTCGGGTCGACGGGAAGCGGCGGGCCCCAGTTCGGCCCCAACTCGGCCTTCCCCCACGGCTCCCAGGTCCAGCGGACGCTCGCCGAGGGCGACATCGTCCTCGTCGACGGCGGCTGCGCCATCGAGGGCTTCCGCTCCGACGTCACCCGGACGGTCGTGTTCGGCCAGCCCTCGGACAAGCAGCGGAAGGTCTGGGACATCGTCCGGAAGGCCCAGAAGGCGGCCCTGGCCGCGGCCCGGCCGGGGGCGACCTGCGAGTCGGTCGACCGCGCGGCCCGCAAGGTCGTCGAGGACGAGGGCTACGGCCCGGGCTACAAGTACTTCGCCCACCGCCTCGGCCACGGCATCGGCATGGAGGGCCACGAGTACCCCTATTTCGTCAAGGGCAACACCCTCGAGCTCGAGCCGGGCATGACCTTGAGCAACGAGCCCGGGATCTACATCTACGGCGAGTTCGGCGTCCGGACCGAGGACTGCCTGGTCGTCACCGCCGACGGGGCCCGCCATCTCGGGGGGCTCGAGGCCGTTTCTATCGAGGAACCCTTCGGCGCGGACTGAGGCCCCGGTTCGGGGACGCGCGCCCCGGGCACGAGTCCCCGGCAGCCGGGCTTTACGGCCGGCCCCGAACGAAAAAGCGGCCGAGGGGCGGGCGGGCGGGGCCGCTCCTCCCCCCTTCAGGGAACGTTCCCCAAACCGCCCGCGGGCCTCCCCTCGGGCCGCTGCCCTTACTTGCGCCGCCAGGCCTTCGTCGTCACGGTCGGCGCCGTGTCGATGACCCGCCCCTCGGAGACGTAGTTGACGAACCTCAGGGACTTGATATGGTCGCGGACCACGTTGTACTCGAACAGGCCCGTGTCGAACTTGATCATCTGCCCGCCGGTCAGGTTGTTGATGAAATTGAAGACCTGGTCGGTCATGCCGACGAAGTAGATCTTGGCCGGGTTCGCGGCCACGAGCTCGCCGCCGATCTTGACCGACATCGGATCGAGCCGGCTGATCTGCCCCAGGCCCGCGGCCGGGGGCTTCGACGAGTCGTAGGCGAAGGTCAGCCCGGAGGGCTGGACGCACAGGGACCGCGTGTATTCGACGTAGGTCAGCGTGTACTCGAGCAGGCCGAGGATGTTCCGGCCCGGGACGGGCACGACGACGAGCTTGAAGCCCAGCCCCGACGCGGGATCGTACCCGTAAGGAACGGCCCGCAGGATGTCGTTCCCGACGATCTTGCCGGCCGGGATGCCGAACTCGGTGTAGCCCATGGGGTCGAGGACGCAGTCGACCGGCGGGAGCCCGCCCTGCCCGGCGACCGCCAGGAAGGCCTTCTTCATCGCGTCGGCGACGAGGATGCCCAAGGCCGCGTCGCGGTTCGGCCCCCTGGCCGGCCAGTCGTGGTCGATCGTCCGGACGGCGTAGGCGACGGGCTCCGTGAAGACGGGCCCGAAGCGCGGGTCGGCCTCGACCTGCGCCTGGAGCACATCGAGTTGGGCCTTGACTTCGGGATCGGGCCGGACGCTCTTGTCGAGCTCGTGGGTCCGCCAGTTGAGGAACCGGACCTTGCCGCCGGGATCGACCGAGACGCGGAGCTCGCCGAGCCAGCGGCCGTGGCTCCCGGCCTGGACGATGACCTTGCCGTTGCGGAGGACGGCCCGGTCGAAGAGATCATGGCTGTGGCCGCCGACGATGATGTCGATGCCGGGGACCTGGGAGAGACCCTCCGTGTCGAGCACCGTCCCCAGGTGGGACAGGCAGATGACGACCTGGCACCCGGCCGCCCGCAGCCCGCCCGCCGCGATACCGGCGGCCGTGTAGGGGTCGCCGGAGAACCGGGCGACCATCTCGGCCGAGAAGTTGGTGGGGTCCTCGTTGCCGATGCCGAAGACGCCGACCTTGATCCCGTCGATCGCGCGGACGATGGAGGGCCGGAGGAGGCCCGCCAGCGCGTGGCCCTCCAAGTTGTAATTGGCGTTGAGCATCGGCACGGTGACGGCCGGGCCGCCGGCGACGCGGCCGGAAAGGACCCCGGCCAGGGTGTCCATGCCCAGGTCGAACTCGTGGTTGCCTGGCGTCATGGCGTCGTAGAGGCCCTCCATGATCTTCATCTCCGGATAGCCCAGGAACTCGTTGAACATGAAGCTGCCGACGGAGACGTCCCCGGCATGCAGGGCCAGGACGTTCGTCCTGGCCATCCGGATCCGCTTGATGAGGGTGGCCATCCGGGCGATGCCGGCGTAGCCCCGGTCGAAACCGCCGGGGCCGCGGAGATCGTCGAACCAGCCCAGCCAAAAGTCCAGCCAGCCCGGCCAACTGGCCGGGCAGAGCCAGGCGAAGGGCGCCGGACAGGGCTGATGCGTGAACGGCAGCATCGCCGAGTGCGTGTCGTTCGCGTGCAGGATGGTCAGGACCTTCGTCTGGGCCAACCCTAGGGAAGCCAGCCCCAGGACGAGGACCATGACCACAAGGGTCCTTGCGAATCTCCTCTCCATGATCGATCCTCCTCTTGTGACGGAATTCACCCTCGAACGAGGATGGTGAGAAACTTGCCTGAACATGCCATCAGGTTAGGATGCCCCCGCCCCCGAGTTGTCAAGATTATGTTAAGAAAGCTCGCGGGGAAAGTCAAGCAGGCCGGGGGAACCGCCGGCGGAGGGCCGTCAGGCCGGGTCGGCGGCGTGGGTCCCCTGCTCGATCCGGACGACATGGATCTTGGGGGCCTGGCCCGTTTCGGCTTGGTAGTCCCGGCCGACCCGGGCCTCGAACTCCTCGACGGCCCCGGCCTCGACCAGGCTGATCGTGCAGCCGCCGAAACCGGCCCCCATCATCCGCGACCCCAGGACGCCGGGGACGCGGCGGGCCGCCTCGACCAGGGCGTCGAGCTCGGCCGACGAGACCTCGTAGTCGTCCCGCAGGCCGGCGTGGGACAGGTTCATCAGGCCGCCGAAGACGGCGAAATCGTTCCGGGCCAGGGCGGCGCAGGCCTCCTCCACCCGGATGTTCTCGCGGACGACGTATTCGCAGCGGCGGAGGATGACCGGGTCGAACTCGGCCCGATGCTCGCGCAGGAGGTCCAGGGTGGCGTCGCGGAGGGACCGGACCGACGGATCGTGGGCCCGGAGGATGTTGACGCCGGCTTCGCACTGGGCCCGCCTGATATTGTACTCCGAGGCGGCCAGCTCGCGCCGGACCAGGGTGTCGGAGACGACGACGCGGAGGTCCTCCCGCCCGAAGGGGACGCGCTCGTGGCCGAGCGAGCGGCAATCGATCTTGAGGAGGGTCTTGGCCCGGCCGTGGATGTTGATGAACTGGTCCATGACGCCGCAGCGGACGCCGACGAACTCGTTCTCGGCCCGCTGGGCCAGCTTGACCAGGGCCAGGCTGTCGAGGCCGAGGCCGAACAGGGCGTTCAGGGCGAAGGCCAGGCCGCCTTCGATCGCCGCCGACGAGGACATCCCGGCCCCGATGGGGACATCGCCGCCGAAGACGCAGCTGACGCCGCCGACGCGGTGCCCGGCCTTGACGAACTGGTCGAGGACGCCCTGGAGGTAGTCGGGCCAGCGCAGGGGCGAACGGTGGAACCGGCCGAGCTCGCAGCGGAACTCCTGGTCGAAGTCGCGGGAGACGAAATGGCAGAGGCCGTCCGCGCGGGGGGCGACGGCGAAGACGACGGCCTTGTCCGTGGCCCCGGGCAGGACGAAGCCCTCGTTGTAGTCGGTGTGCTCGCCGATGAGGTTGACCCGGCCGGGCGAGACGACGAGCACGGGCTTTCCCGGGAACTGCTTGCGGAACCTTTCGGCGATCACAGGGACCAGGGCGTGCATGCTCTCTCCTCCCCCACTATATCAACAGACGCCCGGGAGGGCCAGGAATATCGACTCGCCGTAAAAAAAGTCAACCGCCCGGGCGGTGCACGGAACGCGGCGGCCCTCGGACGGCCGCCGCGAGGAGCGGGGCGCGCGGCGTCCGGACGGCGTCCCGTGAGACGGCGTCCCGCGAGGCGCAGGACGCCGAGGACGGGGTCCGAGGCGATGACGGCCGGGACGATAGAGGGAAGGAGCGGCCAGGCGCGATAGCCGGTCGGGAGGGTCGCTTCGGCCAGTCGGGCCTTCACCCGCTCCGTGGGACAGGCTCCCGGCGATCGGATAGCCCGCAGCCGGGGCGAGAGAGAAGACAACCCGGGCGACCTTGAGGGCCTTGGGGCGGAGCAAGGGCCTGGCGCGGACGCCGGCGTAGAGCGCCGGCGGCGCCGCCGTGAGCGGCTCGTTCTGAAGGCCCATGCTCCGGCTGATGTCACCTCTTCCGGAGCTTGAGGACGCCTTTGATGCTGTCGAGGTCGACCTGGAAGCTCTGGAGAAAATCGTTGCCGAGCAGGCCGGCGTTCTCGTCCTCGCCCAGGTCGTAGACGATGGCCCGGATGTCGAAGACCGTTTGGCGCTCGATCTCGATCGACTCGAGGCGGACCTGGTAGGCGAGATCGCTCCCGGCCACGCCCTGGAGGCCGACGACGGGCGTCGTGTCGTCGATCCGGATGCCCAGCGCCGCCGCGGCCGCCGCGGGGATGATGGTCGTCGTCGCCCCGGTGTCGATGAAGAATTTCTGGCGGTAGCTCTTGTTGAGGACGGCGTAGACGGGGGGTTCTCTTCCTTTTTCTGTGGGTGGATATGGGATCAGTTGCCAGGTGCTCGAGGCGCGTGTCGGGACATGTACCGCCCCGGTACGTGTCCCGCCTGTCTGAACGGGGACACGCACTGGAAGTGCATGTCCCCATGTGCCGGCCCATCTGCCTCTCTTATGATCGGGCGTTTTCACCCTCCGGGCGAACCGTTCCGGCCCCATCTGCTTCGTTCTCGGGGGTTCGCAGTACCGAAGAGCATGGCTTCCCCCCTCGGGCCTCGCATCCGAGGGCCGTCCCGTTTCGTGAATAATCCAGATTGGGAGCATAGATTGAGTCGGAGGGGAAGTCAAATGCGGATTGGCAGCGCCACGGGGATTCGAACCCCGGTCTGATGGCTGAGAACCACCTGTCCTAGGCCTCTAGACGATGGCGCCGCAGAGGGGCATCAAAAATAGCAGAATCCCCCCGGAGTGTCAACATTAACGCCGGCCGGCCAGCATGAGCTTGGCCGCCGTTTCCCCGCCGTTGATGCGATAGAGCATCGGCAGCGGCCGGTCCAGGCCCTCGACGAACTCGGGCGCGTTCTCCCAGCGGTAATTGAGGATGTTGGCGTAGTCGGAGAAGTGCTGCCAGCGGCGCCGGGGCATGCCCGTGACCATGTGGAAGTGGTTGGCCGGCATGCCCATCTTGGCCTGGCTCGCCGGGACGTGGTCGAAGGTCAGGAAGGTGTGCGGCCAGGTGTAGTCGGAGGCGTGGCAGACCCGCTCCGCGAGAGGCGCCGGGAGCTCGACCGACTGGGCCTCGTCCTGGACCATGGTGAACAGGCCCGAGAGGTCCGAGTAGGCGACGCGGCCGGCCAGCCCCTTGATGCCCTTGGGCGAAAGATAGCTGACAGAGAAGCCCAGCCCGGGGAAGTAGAACTCGACCGCCTTGTAGAGGAACCACTTCTGGCCGTAGTCGAGGGAGGCGGAGCCGGAGTTGTCGCCGTCGATGAAGCCCCGCGCCATCCAGGGCTCGGCCTTGTAGGGACGCAGGTCGAGGCCCAGGGCCTTGGCGTTCCTCTCGATCTCCCAGGGCTCGTAGACCTTGCGGAAGTCCATGAAGAGCGTCGGCTTCCCGCCGGAGAGCCAGCAGTAGGCGATCATGGTCAGGAGGGCCTGGATGTCGTTCTCGGTGGCGAAGGGCACGACCGTCTTCCGGCCGGTGTGGTCCTCGGTCGAGTTGAAGAGCGACTCGGCGATGTCGGCCGTGGAGAGCGGCAGGCCGCGGCGGTCCGAGCCCCAGGCCAGCTGGTTCGTCCAGCCGCCGCCGATGGCGTTGACGTCGCGCATGTAGTTGCGGAGGATGAGGTAGAGGGCCAGGCCCTCGTCGAGCTTGGCCCGGTCGCCGGCCGAGAGGGCCGGCGCTTTGACCGGCTTCCCGGTGAGGACGTCCCGGCCCGATCTCACGAGCTCGTCCGAATGGGCGAAGATGCGGCCCTTGAACTTCTCGTTGACGATCCAGCCGCGGAGGGCCTTGAGCTCGGCCGGGTCGTAGCCGCCCTTCTTGCGGACCATGTCGGCGAAGAGCTTCATCGATTCGCGGGCGCTCTCCAGGCCGAAGAAGCGCCGGGCGGCGTGGACGTGGTTGAGGGCGGTCTCCATCTGCATGGAGTCGGTGTCGATGGCGACGAAGCGCTTGCCTTGGAGGGCGGCGCGGGCCAGCATGGCGTAGGCCAGGTCGACGATCTCCTCCTGGGTCTTGGCGTCGAACTCCGGGTTGAGGCCGGTCTCGGGCATCGAGCCGATGACCATCGGGCAGAGCCGGCCGGTCTGGGCGTAGGCGCCGACCAGGGCGTCGATGCCGACGACGCCGGGCTTGGGGGCGTTGTTGCCGCCGACGCAGGCGATGGGCGTCGAGGGCGCGAAGTGGGCGGTCACGGCCATGGCCGTCTTGCCGGGGAAGAACCAGGTGTCGGGGACGATGAGGAGCGCCCCGGCCCCCGCTTCCTTGAGCTCCCGGGCCCCGGCGTCGGCCGTGGCCTCGCTGTCGACCAGGCGCGAACAGGTGAAGACGTTGGGCGGCGTGCCGTCGGGCAGGCGCAGCCGCTTGGCCAGCAGGGCCGCGGTCATCTCGCCGATGTTGAAAGCCCGGGTGCGCGACTCCTCGTCGATGCGGGGATCGCAGGGGACGAAGACGCCCAGCGTGGGCGCGCCGATTCGTTTCTTTCCCGTGAAGGGCATGCTCTCCTCCCCCGACCGGCGCGCGCGGCCGGCCCGGAACATCGGATGTCATCGAACTCGGTCGTGGCCGCCTCATCATACTTAGAAAAAAAGACGGGGTCAAACCTTTAAAAGTTTAATTTATTGACCGGCATGCACCGGGACCGGCGAAAAATTAAACTTTTAAAGGTTTGACCCCTTCACCTCCCCAATCGCCGCGCGGGGCGATTGACCGGCCGGGCCGCCCGCCCGAGAATGGGGCCAACGCAAGGAGGGCCCCGTCCAAGGCTATTGCGAAAAATGGGGCAGGACACGGGGATTCCTCTCCAGGGCCCTTCTTGCTTCCTTACTCGCGAGCGTCAGCGAGCGAGGGGCAGAATCGCGGCGGAGCGACTCGGAGCCTCGATCCTGCGAAATGTCTTTGATAAGGCGTTGCGCGGCCCCTGTGAAATCATCCCGTTTGCTATTGGGCCCAGGCTGAGGCTACAATAGAGCCCGCGGCCTCTCCGCGGGAACCCAGGAACGTTACGGAGGAGGTTCCGTCATGAAGAGAAGTCTCATCGCCGTTCTGACGATCGGCCTGGTGCTGATGAGCTACAGCTGCGCCAGCTGGAGCAAGACCGCCAAGGGCGCGGCCATCGGCGCGGCGGGCGGCGCCGTCGTCGGCGGCGTCGTCGGCAAGATCGCCGGCAACACGCTTCTCGGGGCCATCGCCGGAGCGGCCGTGGGCGGCGCGGCCGGGGCCTTCATCGGCCGCCACATGGACAAGCAGGCCGAAGAGATGCGCCGCGACCTGCAGGGCGCCAAGGTCGACCGGATCGGCGAGGGCATCAAGATCACCTTCGACTCCGGCCTCATGTTCGACATCAACAAGTACGACCTCCGGCCGGCCAGCCAGGAGAACCTGGTCAAGCTCGCGGCCATCCTCAACAAGTACCCCGACACCAACATCCTCATCGAGGGCCACACCGATTCGACCGGGACGCGCGAGATCAACATGCCCCTGTCCGAGAACCGGGCCAAGGCCGTGGCCGCCTACCTGGCCCGGCAGAGCGTCCAGTCGGCCCGCTTCACCGTCAACGGCTACGGCCCCGACCAGCCGATCGGCGACAACGCGACGGTCGAGGGCCGGCAGCTGAACCGCCGGGTCGACCTGGCCATCATGGCCAACGACAAGCTGAAGAAGATCGCCCGGGAATCGGTCAAGGGCGCGCCGCAGCCGTGACGTCGCCGGGACCGCGCGTCCGGCTGGCCCCGGTCTCCGCCGCGACCGCCGGGGCCGAAGGGCTCCGCGGCTACGGGCGGACGGTGTCGGGGATGACCCTGGACTACCATTCGCCCTATCCCGATATCTCCACGGCGCTCATCGCCCGGGCCTCGGACGGGACCCCGGCCATCGAGTGGGAAACGGAGGCGGTCCCGGCGGATTGGGGCGACCGGCCGGCCACGTTCGTCTGGCTGGCCGGCCTGGCCACGGGCAAGGGCGCCCATCGCTTCGAGCTCGCGATCGACGGCGCCACGGCCCTCGACTTCCGGACCTCGGCCGACTCGTCGCGCCGCGAGTGGCGGGAGACGGGCCCGGGCCGGGCCGTCCTCTCGTTCAAGACGGTCATGGTCGACCAGTTCGACGAGCTCTTCGGCTTCATGTGGCTCGAGGTCCCGGCCGCGCGCCTTCATCCCGGCCGGCCCCTCCGCATCGGGATCTCCGGCGAGAAGGCCGGGTCGAACGACTGGGTCATGGCCTTCTGCGACGACCTGCGCCGCGAGGCCTGGGCCCGGAGCGAGCAGGCCCTCGTCCGCGACCGCGGCCGGCTCTGCCAGATCGTCCGCGTCGGGATGAGCCACCTCGGGCCGCCGGCCAAGGCCCTCGTCTCGTGCGGCGACGCGGAGCGGGCCAGCCTCGATCTCGGTCTGGGCTATAACGCCCTGGAGTTCCTTCTCCCGGCCGTCGACAAGGACCGCGCGATCGCGCTCGAGGTCGCCCTCGACGACGGCTCGGTCCGGCGCGGCGAGCTCCTCCTCCGGCCGGTGGCCAAGCGCGAGATCTGGCTCCTCCCCCACTCCCACGTCGACATCGGTTATTCCGACCCCCAGCCGGTCGTCGAAAAGAACCACTGGCGGTATTTCCGGGAAGCGATCGCCCTGGCCGGGAAGACGGCCGGTTACCCCGAGGGGGCGCGCTTCAAGTGGAACACGGAACAGGCCTGGGCCGTGGAGACTTACTTCCGTCAGGCCGGCGAGGCCGAGAGAAGCGCTTTCCTCGAGGCGATGCGGAAAGGCGGGTTCGGCCTCCAGGCGACCCTGGCCGGCGTCCTGACCGGGCTCTGCCACCCCGAGGAGCTCGTCCGCCTGACAGATTTCGCCCGCAAGCTCGGCCGCGAGGCCGGGACGGCCGTCGATTCGGTCATGGTCACCGACATCCCCGGGCAGTCGTGGTCGTTCGTCCCGGCCCTGGCCCTGGCCGGGATCAAGTACGTCTCGAGCGGGCCGAACTACATGCCCAGCCTCTTCGACGGCGGGGACCGCGTCGGCTGGTCGCTCAAGACCTGGGCCGACAAGCCGTTCCGCTGGGTCTCGCCCTCGGGCCAGGAGCGGGTCCTCTTCTGGATGGCCGGGCGGGGCTACTCCTGGTTCCACGGCCTCAACATGGGCCCCCTGAAGAAGGCGCCGCCTGACCGGATCGTCGAGTACATGAACGAGCTCGCCGAGAGGGGCTATCCGTACTCCATGGTCCAGGTCCGCTACACGGTCGGCGGCGACAACGGGCCGCCGGACCCCGACCTCGCCGACGCGGTCCGGGCCTGGAACGAGCGCTATGTCTCGCCGCGGTTCGTCATCGCCTCGGCCTCGGAGATGTTCGCCGAGTTCGAGCGCCGGCACGGCGCGGAGGTCCCGGTCGTGCGGGGCGACTTCAGCGGCACCTGGGAGGACGGCGCGGCCTCGACCGCCCGCGAGACGGCCATGAGCCGGACGAGCGCGAACCGGCTCGTCCAGGCCGAGGCGCTCTGGTCCGTCCTGGGCCGCCCGGGCTTCCCCGCCGACAAGGCCGCCGAAGCCTGGCGCCAGGTCGTCCTGTTCAGCGAGCACACCTGGGGCGCGCACGACAGCGTCTCGAACCCGGACGGCGAGGGGCCGCGGGCCCAGTGGGAATGCAAGAAGGCCTTCGCCGAAAGGGCCGAGCGGCTGTCGACGGAGCTCCTGGCCGCGGCGTCGGGGAGCACGGCCGGGAAAGGCCCGGGCCCCGCTGCGGCCGCCGGCCGGCAGGCGATCGACGTCGTCAACACCTGCTCCTGGGAGCGGACCGATCTCGTCGTCGTGCCGGCCGGCTTGAGCGCCGCCGGCGACCTCGTCCGCGACGCCTCCGGCGCGCCGGTCCCGTCGCAGCGGCTCCGCACGGGCGAGCTGGCCTTCGTCGCCAAGGCCGTTCCGGGGTTCGGGGCGCTCCGGTATTCGATCGGGAAGGGCCCGGCCGCCGCCGGGGGGGCCGGCCCCGGCGGAGAGCGCGCCTTGGCCGCCGTCGACGGGCCCGGCGGCGAACCCGGGCTGGCGAACGGCGAGATCTCGGCTCGCGTCTGCCGGGATTCGGGGACCGTCCGGAGCCTCCGGTGGAAGGACGGGGCCGTCCGTGAGCTCGTCGACCCGGCGAAGTGGCCCGGCCTCGGCCACTACCTTTACGTGCCCGGGGTCGATCCGCGGACGGCCCGGACGTCCGCCCCGGCCGAGATCGTCCCCGGCGATCCCGGGCCTGTCGTGGCTTCGCTCGTCGCGAGATCCGCCGCGCCCGGCGCCCGCTCGCTCGTCCGGGAATACCGGGTGATCGACGGCCTCGCCCGCCTCGAACTCGCGGTGACGATCGACAAGGACAAGGTCCGCGAGAAGGAGAGCGTCCACATCGCCTTCCCCTTCGCCGTCCCCGGCGCCGAGACGCGGGTCGACGCCGGTTGGGGCTTCGTCCGGCCCGAAGCCGACCAGATCGCCGGGGCCTGCCGCGATTTCCTCTGCGCCCGGGACAGCGTCGACGTCTCGAACGGCGGCTTCGGCGTCACTTGGACCTCGCTCGACGCCCCGCTGGTCGAGTTCGGCGCCCTCACCGACGAGACCCCCCGCGAGGGCGAACGGCGCGTCTGGCTCCGCAGGATCGAGCCCTCGACGACGCTCTTTTCCTACGCCATGAACAACTACTGGCACACCAACTACAAGGCCGACCAGGAGGGCCCGGTGACCCTGCGTTACATCGTTGCCCCGCACCGCGGCGGGGACACGGCCGCGGCCAAGAGGCTCGGCCTGGAAGCCGTCTCGCCGCTCCTGGCCGTCCCCGCGGACCCGGACGCCGCGGTCCCCCGGTTCCCGCTGGCCATCGACTCCCCGTCCTTCGCGGCCATGTCGCTCAAGCCGTCGGCCGACGGGCGGGGCTTCGCCTTGCGCCTTCTCAACGCCTCTTCCGCGCCGCAGGCCCTCCGCCTCTCCGGCCCCGCCTTCGACGGCGGCCGGGTCTTCCTCGGCGACGTCGACGGCGTCCCCGGCGCCCCGGTCCCGGCCCCTGTCGACGTCCCCGCCTTCGGCATCGTCACCCTCCTCGTCGAAAAATGAGGGGACATGTACCTTGGGTACATGTCCCCTATTCCCTCGAGACGGTCCGCCGCCGGCCGCATGAGGAGGGCGTCGGGCGTTTGGCGCCCTCCGGGGGTTCCGATATAATGGGGCTATCCCCGACCCAGGAGGCTCCATGAACGCTCCCCGCTCTCCGCGATCAGGCCTGCCCCACCGCCGTCGGGCCGCCGCCCTGGGCCTCGTCGCCCTGGCCGCCCTGGCCGCCGGCTTCGCCCTCGCGGTCCCGGCCCAGTACCGGCCCGGCCTTCAGGACCGGCCGGCCGCCAAGGCCATCCCCCGCCCGGTCTTCGACCAGACCGTCAACCTCGGCGACCTCTGGAACATCCAGTCGTCCGAGAAGGTCAAGGGGACCGGCGAGGACATCTCCAAGCCCGGCTTCAGGATCGAGAGCTGGTACCCGGCCGTCGTCCCCTCGACCGTCCTGGGGACCCTCGTCCAGAACAACGTCTACTCCGACCTCTTCTTCGGCCGGAACCTGGAGAAGGTCCCGGCCGAGCCGTTCGCCGTTTCCTGGTGGTACCGCAAGGAGTTCATCGTCCCGGTGAGCCGCGGCCCGGCCACGACCCGCCTCGAGTTCGACGGCATCAACTACCGGGCCAACATCTGGCTCAACGGGAAGAAGGTGGCCGACGCCTCGGCCGTCTACGGCGCCTACCGCCGCTTCTCCATCGACGTCACCGCGGACGTCAGGACGGCCGAGAAGAACGTCCTCGCGGTCGAGGTCATCCCGCCGAAGAAGGGCGAGCCGACGATCGGCTGGGTCGACTGGAACCCGGCCCCGCCCGACAAGGCCATGGGCCTCTTCCGCGAGGTCCGCGTCCGTCGGACCGGCCTCGTCTCGATCGAGAACCCCTTCGTCCGGACCAAGCTCGACCTGGCCGGCCTCAAGGAGGCGCGCCTGACCGTCTCGGCCGAGGTCGTCAACCACGGCGACCGGGACCTCGCGGGCACGCTCGAAGGGCAGTTCGAAGGCGGCCGCTTCTCCCGCGAGGTCACCCTGCGCCCCAAGGAGACGCGCCGGATCGAATTCCTCCCCGAGGCGACGCCCCAGCTCGTCATCAAGGACCCGCGGGTCTGGTGGACCCACGACCTCGGCGCCCAGGAGCTCTACGTCCTCGGCCTGTCCTTCACCGTCAAGCCGGACAAGGCCGCCGAAGCCGCCGCGCCCGCCGCCCCGCCCGACGAGCCCGGGGACGGGCAGCCCGCGAAGGACCTGAAGCGGTTGCCCGGCGCCCCCCGCGTCCCGCCTTCGGACTACCGGACCGTCCGCTTCGGCATCCGCGAGGTCGGCGACTACCGCACCGGCGAGGGCCACCGCGGCTTCACGCTCAACGGCCGCAAGGTCCTCATCCGCGGCGGCGGCTGGGCCGACGACCTGCTCCTCGATGTCAAGCCGAAGAAGCTCGCCGCCGAGGTCCTCTACGCCCGTCACATGAACCTCAACGCCCTCCGGTTCGAGGGCTTCTGGGGCACGAGCGAGTCCCTCTACGACCTCTGCGACCGCCTCGGCCTCCTGGTCATGGTCGGCTGGAGCTGTCACTGGGAATGGACGGACTACCTCGGCCGGCCCGCCGACGAGCCTTACGGCGGCATCTCGACCCCCGAGCTCATCGACCTCGTGGCCGCCTCCTGGAGGGACCAGCTGCTCTGGCTCCGCAACCACCCCTCCATCCTCGTCTGGACCCAGGCCAGCGACATGCTCCCCCACCCCGACCTCGAGCGCCGCTACATCGAGATCCAGAAGGAGGTCGACCCGACCCGGCCGACGCTCGTCTCGGCCAAGGGCAAGACGAGCGCGATCACCGGCCCGTCGGGGGTGAAGATGCTCGGCCCCTACGACTACGTCCCGCCGGTCTACTGGTACGTCGACACCAAGAACGGCGGCGCCTACGGCTTCAACACCGAGACCGGGCCCGGCCCGCAGGTCCCGCCCCTCGAGAGCCTGCGCAAGATGATCCCCGAGGACAAGCTCTGGCCCATCAACGACTTCTGGTATTTCCACTGCTGCCGGGGGATGTTCAAGACCCTGGACCGCTACAACGAGGCCATGGACCGGCGCCTCGGCAAGCCGGCCGACCTCGAGGACTACCTGCGCAAGGCCCAGTTCCTCAACTACGAGGGGATGCGGGCCATGTTCGAGGCCTTCGCGGCCAACAAGCCCAAGGCCACCGGGGTCATCCAGTGGATGTACAACTCGGCCTGGCCGAAGCTCTGGTGGCAGCTCTACGACTACTCCCTCCAGCCGACCGGGGCCTTCTACGGCGCCCGCAAGGCCGGCGAGCCGGTCCACATCCTCTTCAACTACGGCAACCGGGAGATCGTGGCCGTGAACAGCTCCGCGGCGCCGTCGCCCCGGCTCAAGGCCTCCGTCCGGGTCCTCGACCTCGGGCTCAAGGAGCTCATCGCCAAGACGGTCGACTTCGGGCTGGCCGCCGACGAGGTCAAGACGATCGACGTCCTGCGCCCGCCGGCCGGCG
>Ga0116178_10001582_pt1 | contig 18826 bp, 19 predicted proteins | sample AD_STIC12_MetaG_FD_89880 | JGI IMG/M metagenome (GOLD analysis project Ga0116178, IMG submission 89880) | Active sludge microbial communities of municipal wastewater-treating anaerobic digesters from USA - AD_STIC12_MetaG | ecosystem: Engineered > Bioreactor > Anaerobic > Digestate | place: USA... | reverse complement strand
GCCAACCCCATTTCATGGTGTCAAACACATCGGGGATGGAGGTGAACGTGCCTTCGACAATCGTGCCGGTTTCATCCGTTACCTGACTGGCCAGCTCGATGGCGATGGCGCCGCCCAGTGAATGGCCAAAAATATAACGCGGCTGTTTGGGGTATTGCGCTGCCAGCCAGTCCCATGCGGCACGGGCGTCTTCATAGGCCAGCGTTTCAGAGGGCAGCGATGCATCGCTCTTGCCAAAACCGCGGTAGTCCACCGCCAGCACCGAAAAACCCAGCTCCTGCATACGGCGCACGCGCTGGGCCGAGCCGGTGACATTCCAGCGCGCGCCGTGCAGGTAGAGCATGACGGGTGCCCTGACCGCGGAGGCGTCATCGGCGCCTCCGGCCGCGTGCCACAGACCATGCAGCTTGACCGGTTTGCCCGAGAGTCTGGAATCAAACTCAATCCACACCTCCTGCATGCCCTGCGCTGCTTCCAGCCCGCTGCCCCAGCTGCGGGTGCTCGGCTGAAAAATCCACTCACCCTGCTTTTCATCCAGCGTGGCACAGCCCACCATGGCCGCCAGAGAGAGGGCAGTCGCGATTATTTTCAGAATAACGGGCTTCTTCATTTACCCGCAAGATAGCAAATTTCTGAATCCCTTGCTGCGGACCCCTCAAACGGACAGGGGCGCCGGGCCTGTTTCGAGTGTCATCTGCCCCAGCATGTCCGGCGTGATCAGCGTGATGCCCCGCGCGGTTACGTAAAAACGCGCCCGGTCGGCTTCTGGGTCCACCCCCACCGTCAAGCCATCGGGCAAATGGCAGCGTTTATCGACCACGGCGCGCCGCAGCACCACGTTGCGGCCAATCACCACATCTGGTAGCACCACGGAGTCCTCCACCAGACTCAGGTCACCCACCCGCACCTTGGCGAACAGGATCGAACGCCGCACGGTGGCGCCGCTGACGATGCAGCCGCTGGACACCAGCGAGTCCACCGCCATGCCGCGCCGGTTGTCATCATCAAATACAAACTTGGCCGGTGGCAGCTGCGGCTGCAGGCTGACGATGGGCCACTGGTCGTCGTAGAGGTTCAGTTCCGGCACCACTTTGGTGAGCTCAATGTTGGCTTGCCAGTAGGCGTCAACGGTTCCCACGTCGCGCCAGTAGGGCTGCTCTCCGACCATGTTGACGCAGCTTTTGGCAAAGTTGTGTGCCATCAGTTTGTGACGCCCAATCAGTTTGGGAATCAAGTCCTTGCCAAAGTCGTGGCTGGAGGCCGGGTCCTGCGCGTCCATTGCCAGTTGCTCGCAAAGAAACGCGCTGTTGAACACGTAGATTCCCATGCTGGCCAACGCACGATCAGGGGCGCCCGGCAACGGCCTGGGGTTTTGCGGTTTTTCGTCAAAAGCCACGATGCGATGCTGTGCATCCACTTCCATGATGCCGAAGTTGACGGCATCTGCCAGTGGCACATCGATGCAGGCCACGGTGGCATCGGCACCATTGGCCACATGCTCGGCGAGCATGATCGCGTAGTCCATCTTGTAGACATGGTCACCGGCCAGGATCAACACATACTCGGCTCTTGCTTCGCGCACGAGGTTGAGGTTCTGGAAGACGGCGTCGGCTGTTCCGCTGTACCAGTTCTCACCCAGCCGTTGCTGGGCCGGGACCACGTCGATGTATTCGCCCATGTTCGCGGCCAGAAACCCCCAGCCGCGTTCGATATGGCGAATCAGGCTTTGTGATTTGTATTGGGTCATCACCGCGATGCGCCGCAAGCCCGAATTCACGCAATTGCCCAGCGCAAAGTCGATGATCTTCAACTTGCCTGCAAACGGCACGGCGGGTTTTGCCCGCGAGTCGGTCAGTTGCTTGAGCCGCTTGCCGCGTCCTCCAGCCAGCACCATGGCAAAGGTCCGTTGCGTCAGGTGGCCGGGGTCGGCTGGCGTGACCCGGTCGCTGCGCGCGAGGTAGTCATGGCTGGGTGTTGGCAAGGCCGGGGGCATCTATACAGGCTCCGCTTGGGATGGCACCACCAGCACATCGCGCAGCGTGTGGTGCAACACATGCAGGGCCAGACTGCCCAGCGGTGGCTCCGCGACCGCACTCTGGCCATGGTGGCCTATCGCGACACAATCCGCAGGCAGTGCGGCTGCGCGCTCCACAATGGCCCGCGCGGGAACCTCGTCAATAACCTCTGCAGCCACCGGGTAGGTCAAATTCGCTTCGTGTTTCAGCGCCAGCTGGTTCAGCTGCCGCACCGCCTGCACGTGCATGGCGTCATGCACTGAGCGAAGCTGCTCCCTGGAAGAGCTGCCGATGTCCAGAACGGAATTCCAGCTGGGCGGCATCGCCAGCAGCAGGGTGTGCCGCGCAGCCGGAAACAGGCCGACCGAAAAATCAATGGTGTGAAGGGACACATCGCCCATGTCCACGGCGGTAAGCACCTTGTTGTAGGGATGGCACTTGGCACAGCGCACGACCAGCACCGGGCAAGGTGGCAAGCGAACCATCTTCAACGCTGCGCTGCCCAGACCCATCAATTCAGGCTCGGAGCGCGAGCCCACGACCACCAGTGAGACGGCTTTTTCCCTGACCCGCGCCGCAATGACCTGGCCCACATCACCCACGCCAAAGCAGGCTTCCACCTTGAGCCCGGTGGTAGTGGCCAGGGACTGCGCCTGATTATTCAGGTGTTGATGGACGCGCACATCGGGTGGCGGGTCCATCACCAGCCGCTGCGCATCGAACACGCCTTTCAGCCCATGCCATGCGCTGGCATCGAAGGCATGCAACAAATCCAGCGACGCACCGTGTGCCTCAGCCAGTTGTACAGCCCGCTCCACGGCTACGCGGGCACCGGACGAAAAGTCGGTAGCAACCAGAATGCGGTGAATGGTGGTCATGCCCGAACCCCCCTGAATGCTGGAAACGCCCATGCTCAACCGATTTGCCGCTGCAGGGATTGATTTATGTCAATTTGTCGAGGGCTAAGATAGCTACCTATGAAAGCAAATCCCGTTATGCACGCCGAGCGCCCCCAGTCGCTGGGTGAGGAAATAGCCAACAGCGTCAGCCATGGCGTGGCCCTGCTGCTGGCGGTGATCGGCGCGCCATTTCTGGTGATGTCTGCCGTGCGCCAGTCTGACGCCGCCTTCATCGTGGGTGCCAGCGTGTTTGCGCTCACCATGGTGCTGCTGTATGGCGCGTCCATGCTGTACCACGCGCTCCCGCACAACCGCACGGCCAAGAAGGTATTCAAAGTGCTGGATCACGGCGCCATCTACCTGCTGATTGCCGGCACCTACACCCCGTTCACACTGGGCGTGCTGCGTGGCGCCTGGGGCTGGACACTGTTTGGCCTGGTGTGGGCCCTGGCGGCGATCGGCGTCACGCTGAAAGCGCTGAACCGCATGTCACACCCGCACATCTCTACCGGCCTGTACCTGCTGATGGGCTGGCTGGTGCTGATTGCCATCAAACCGCTGGTAGCCAGCGTGCCCACCGCCGGCCTGTGGTGGCTGGTGGCGGGCGGCGTGGCCTACACCGCAGGCGTGGTGTTCTATGCCACCGATTCACGCTGGCGCTACGGGCACTTTGTGTGGCACCTGTTTGTGATGGCGGGCACGGCGTGCCATTTTGTGGCGGTGTATGCGTATGCAGGGTAAAAAAGGTGATAACAGGCCTTTTTATTTGCCAAATTGGCCTCCAGGCATCGCCAGATATGCGTGAGTAGCTACTAAATATATAGCAACCAGAGACTCCAGGCAACTACTGGGCGCGGTCTTGCGCCCACAGCGCATGGCTCTGTGCTTGCCTCATGTCGCGCGGATGCTTCCAGCCGTGAAACCGGACAAAGTTTTTGACCCAATAGGTATAGGCCTCCTCAGTTTGAAGGCTATAGTGCAGGTAGCAAATCTGCTCGCGCAATTGATTCACTAGTCGGGTTGACTTCAAAACCGGCATGCTGGTTTTTCTGGGGCTGTTATGACTGTTCATTTATGCAGTATGTCGATTGAGAGCCATATTGCAAGCCGTTTTGCACGGCTTTTGACCACCCATATTGAGTTAGGCGTCACAAGCACATGGTGAGCTACAACACCGACCTGCTAGATCGCTACCTCGCTCCAGGAATCTCCGAGTTCACGACCTGTGAAGCACCGGAGATAGCCGGCCAACACCCAGAGGCGCCGCACTGGCTAGCCAATCACTTTCTGAATTCGGTGTTTCGCGGCACCTTCAAGAACAAGCTCCGTCAGTACGCGTTCAACCAACTCTTCCGGGCGCAGGTGGCCTTTGCGGACTACCAAGAAGCCCGGACGCTCACCGCAGACTTCCTCACCAAGGGGAAACCTGATCACCCGGCAATCGGTCCGTACTTTCGGGCGCTCGCACGCTGGGAGTCTTGCCTTCTGAACCTTCAGATCTTTATCGACGTGATGAATCGGATGAAGAAGGAGTTCAACGACGAGCCTGTGTACATGGATGGTGACGGCACGCGTGAACAACGGGCATATGCCATTGCCAACACTATCAAACACTTTGGATCAGACGTCGCTGCGGACCGACACGATGAGAAAGACACGGTGCCGATGTGGCTGACGAATGACGGCTTGCGAACCCGCGGCACACAACTGAAGTTCGTCGAACTCGCCCAGCTGGTGTCAGAAGTAGCCACCGCGGCGGACGAATTGCAGGATCCAAAGTCATTCGACGAAGCGAAGTGACGCCTGAATTGAGTTGGCCGCAATATGAAGCTACTCGCCAGCATCTTTCTTGGTCTGGGAATCTTCGTAGGAATCATGGTGGTTCTTATGCTTGTGCCCACCGTTTTAGCAAGAGTGCTCGACCCCATACACACCAAACGCATCAAATCATTCTGTAAGGCGGCGGGGTGTACGGCCGTTGAAGTCAAAGCATGGCCCAATCATTACGGTGTTACTTTTCAAAAGGGAAGCCAACAACACCATGCAAAATGTCGTGTCGTTGGGCTTTCTATTAAGTGGCAGGGCAAAGACCCTGCAAGCGCATGAGCATGGTTGCGTCTAGCCGATCAGAATATGAGAGTCGAATGCATCGAGTGGTCGAATACATCGATCATCAGCTGGACCAAGCGCTCGATCTCGACACCCTGGCCCAAGTTGCGCATTTCTCTCCGTTCCATTTCCATAGGCTGTTCACTGCGTGGATGGGCGAAACGCTCGGCGACTATATGCGCCGCCGACGTGTTGAGGTCGCGGCCATGCGGCTTGCAGCTCAACCACGCTTAACGGTTCTGAATGGGGCGTTGTCGGTAGGCTTTGGTTCTGCAGAAGCATTTGCACGCGCGTTCAAGAGCAGGTTTGGCTGTTCGCCTACCGTTTGGCGAACGCAACAGTCCACACCACGCCGTGCGAACAGCAAGCCTGGTCAGGTGGATAGCAAGATGAGTCAGGCGCCGGCCACTCCTTCGGCAGAACATGAAGCCTCCCTAACCTCAAATATGGAGACACTCATGAACGTGAAACTCATCGACCGGCAGCCAGTGACCGTTGCCTATCTTCGTCATCTCGGCCCGTATGGCGAGGCTATCGCACTATTCTGGCAAAGCACATACTATCCATGGGCGGTTATGAACAACTTGCTGGAACAACCGCGCTATGGCATCAGCTACGACGACCCCAGCATTACTGCGGCGGAGCAATGCCGGTACGATGCGTGTGTGGAGATTGCACCGGATTTCGTTGTGTCGGGCGGCGCTTTCAGGACAACAATCCCGGGCGGCAAGTATGCTGTCCTTCGGTTCAGCGGTACTGGCGAACGGGTTGTCGATGCATGGACTGCTTTGCTGCGGGAATGGTTGCCCTCAAGCGGGCTTCAGCTTGATGCCCGACCATGCTTCGAGTACTACCCGACAGATGCCATGTGTGACCCCCAGACCGGGGCATTCGAGTGTGATGTATGCATTCCCGTGGTTCCACTCTGACAGAGCCTGACACTGTGCTCCATGGGGTGCTCCGCTCTTGGCGCATCCCTGGGCTTAAACGATAGCCGTCATACACTCTGGCTGCGGGGACAAGGTGGCACCCCGGCACAAGCCCCCCCAATCAACCACCGCTGATACAGGAGAAAGACGTGACGCATCTACTTTCGTTGGTGGTTTACTTGGCAGCCATCACCTGGCTTCTGCTCCTTGCAGCCAGCCTTATCCGCGCCAATGGCTGGACGCCTGCTGGCATGAAGGTGGCAATGGGTAACCGGGACAATCTTCCGGAGGCAACGCCGTTTGCAGGGCGCGCAGACCGCACGGCCAGGAACACGCTGGAGAACTTTGTTCTGTTTGCAGCGCTGGCACTCGTCGCGCACGTCTCCGGCGTCCAGTCGCCTCGCGTACTTCTCGGCGCCGAGATCTTCTTCTGGTCCAGGCTTCTCTTCATCGCGGTCTATTACATTGGTATCCCATACCTGCGCACCATCGTCTGGACTGTGGGTTTTGCCGGGTTGGCCATGATGGCATCTGCACTCCTGTAGCGCATGTACCAGCAACGTACCCAGTCGCTCGTGGTCGCCTCAGTCCTGCTGCTGGGGTTTCTCGCACTGTCGGGTTTCAGGCCCTACGACCGTGCCACATGGGTACTGGAAGTGGCGCCAGTGATCATTGCATTGCCAATCCTCTGGGCAACCTTCAAGCGCTTTCCCCTGACCACGCTGCTGTATGCCTGCATCTTCGCGCACGCGCTCGTCCTGATGCTCGGCGGTGCGTACACGTATGCGCGGGTTCCGCTTGGCTTCCAGATTGCAGAGGTCTTCGGCCTTCATCGGAACCCGTATGACAAGATTGGCCATTTCTTCCAGGGATTCGTTCCCGCACTGGTTGCGCGAGAGATACTGATTCGTGGCAGCTATGTGAAGGGCCGCAAGATGCTCGCATTCGTTGTGGTGTGCATGGTTCTGGCCATCAGCGCCACCTATGAGTTCATCGAGTGGGGTGCCGCTCTGGCGATGGGACAAGGGGCAGACGAGTTTCTCGGCACGCAGGGCGACCCGTGGGACACGCAATCTGACATGTTCTTCGCCCTCATCGGCGCCGTGGTGGCGTTGTTGATTTTTTCAGGACTTCAGGATCGCCAGATTCAGAAGCTCCAGACCGGCCTGCAGACCCCATGAGCCTGCCACCGTGGATGACCATTGCCGCTGCCGAGATGGGGGTTCAAACGTTTCCGTCCGGCCAGAGCAACCCACGCATCACGGCGTACCACGCCAATACCAACATCAGCGGCTATGACGACAAGGCATCGTGGTGCTCGTCATTCGTCAACTGGTCGCTGGAGCAGGTGGGTATTGCGGGCACCCGCTCGGCGCTGGCCCGTTCGTGGCTGGAATGGGGTGAGCCGCTTGATGCACCGGTACACGGCTGCATCGTGGTGCTGTACCGCGACGACCCTGCCAGCTGGAAAGGGCATGTGGGCTTCTTCCTGCGGGCAGATACCAAGCACGTGCACCTGCTGGGTGGCAACCAGCTGGAGCAGGTGCGTGAGCACTTTTACCCCGTGGAGTCGGTGCTGGGTTATCGCTGGCCGCGAAATGGTTTGGTGGCCTAGCGCCCACGCATGAACAGCGCGTCCAGTTCCCTGACTGTGATTTGCCGCCACGTAGGGCGGCCATGGTTGCACTGGTCCGAGCGGTCGGTGGCTTCCATCTGACGCAGCAGACCATTCATTTCTTCGAGGGTGAGGCGACGGTTGGCTCGCACCGCACCGTGGCAGGCCATGGTGGACAGCAGCTCGTTTTGCGCACGCTGGATTACGGTGCTGGCGTCGTGTTGGGCCAGCTCGGCCAGCACGCTGCGGGCCAGTTCGGTGGCGTCGCCTTGCGCCAGCGTGGTGGGCACGGCGCGCACGGCCAGAGTTTTGGGCGAAAAGGGCGTGATCTCCAGCCCCAGTGTGGCGAGCACGTCGGCATTCGCTTCGGCGGTGGCAACCTCTTGCGGCGTGGCGGCAAAGGTGGCGGGTATCAGCAGGGGCTGGCTGGAAATTCCCTGCGTGCCATTGGAATCCAGTTGCGCTTTCAGTCGCTCATACACGATGCGTTCGTGTGCGGCATGCATGTCCACCACGATCAAACCCTGCGCGTTTTCGGCCAGGATGTAGATGCCTTGCAGTTGGGCCAGCGCGCGGCCTAAAGGCCAGGCGCTTTCCTGTTCTTCGCGGCCAGATCGTGAGGCAGCTTGCTGTGGGTTATCGCGCGATGGCTGGGCTTCGGTTGATGCCGTCTTGTTCCACAGCCTGCCCAGATCTTCTACCCGATGGCCTGCAAATGCTTCAAACTTGATAGCTGGTTGCGCAGAGTACATGGGGGCTGCGGCCCGATTTGGCTCTGAAAAATCACTGTTTTCAGAGTCTGGGGCGTTGCTGGCCGCCGCACCCGCTGCCGTGGCTCGCGGCGCGGCCAGCGCGTTCTCCACCGCGTGCCGCACGGCCTGATGCACGTCGCGGCTGTCGCGAAAGCGCACCTCAATTTTGGTGGGGTGCACGTTCACATCCACCCGTGCCGGGTCCATCTCGATGTACAGCGCGTAAACCGGCTGGCGGTGACCGTGCAGCACGTCTTCATACGCGCTGCGCGCAGCGTGGGTCAGCACCTTGTCGCGCACAAAGCGGCCGTTCACGTAGCAAAACTGCTGGTCAGCCCGCGAACGGGCGGCGTCCGGGATGCCCACGCAGCCCCACACGCGCACTGCCGCGCCGCCAAAACGTTCGCTACCTCGTTCGCCGCCGGTCTGGAAATTTACGGCGATGGATTGCGTGGCAAAGTCGGCGCCCAGCACATCCGCCAGGCGCTGCTCCAGCGCTTCCGGCCCGGTGCAGGCACGCCACTGCTCCACCAGCTTGCCTTCATGCCAGATGGCAAATGCGACGTCAGGGCGGGCCAGCGCATGGCGGCGCACGGCCTCCACACAATGCGACAGCTCAGTGGCGTCGGTCTTGAGGAATTTGCGGCGCGCGGGCGTGCTGAAGAACAGCTCTTTCACCTCCACCGTGGTGCCGGTGCTGCGCGCCACGGGTTTGAGCTCACCCGTGCGCCCATCCAGTAAATATGCACTGTTTTGGCCTGCAGCCCTCGATAGCAGTGCGCAGTCAGCTATTGAATTAATAGCGGCCAGTGCCTCGCCACGAAACCCCATCGTGCCTACGGATTCCAGATCGCTCAGGCTGGCAATCTTGCTGGTGGCGTGGCGTTTGAGCGCAATGGGCAGCTCATCCACCAGGATGCCGCTCCCGTCGTCTTCCACCGCAATCAGCCGCACGCCACCGGCCAGCAGGCGCACGGTGACCTGGCGGGCACCGGCGTCCAGCGCGTTGTCCACCAGCTCGCGCACCACGGAAGCAGGGCGTTCGACCACTTCGCCCGCGGCAATCTGGCTGATCAACTCGTCAGGCAGTTCGCGGATGGGGCGACGGGGGGGAGGAGACAGCACAGCATTCACCCATGCATTTTAGGGTGACGACATCAGAAGGGATAATTCAGCCTCATGGAACTGATTACTTTCGGACTCGACTTCATCCTGCACGTGGATAAATACCTGGAAAGCTTTGTGCAGAGCTACGGTGCCTGGGTTTACGCCTTGCTGTTCTTGATCATTTTTGTGGAAACCGGTGTGGTGGTCATGCCGTTTCTGCCTGGGGATTCGTTGCTGTTTGTGGTGGGGGCCATGTGTGGCGTGGGGCTGATGAGCTACCCGCTGTCGGTAGGGCTGCTGTTTGCCGCCGCGGTGCTGGGTAATCAATCCAACTACGCGATTGGTCGCTACTTTGGCCCGAAGGTGTTCAAGTGGGAAGACTCACGGTTCTTCAACAAGGCGGCGTTTGACAGTGCGCATGCGTTTTACGAGCGATATGGCGGCATCACCATCATTGCCGCGCGTTTCATGCCGTTTTTGCGCACCTTTGCCCCGTTTGTGGCGGGTGTGGCACGGATGACGCGCGCGAAGTTCACGCTGTACGACGTGACCGGTGGCGCGCTGTGGGTGGGCGGCATCATCACGATCGGCTATTTCTTTGGCAATATCCCGTTTGTGAAGGCGCATCTGGACAAGATCATCTGGGCGATGATCCTGCTGCCGGGCCTGCTGGTTTTGTTGGGTGCCTGGAAAGCGCGCCGCAAGGGCGCAGCGGCCAAAGCGTAGACGCTGGCTAGACGCCGACTTTCAGGAACAGATCGCGATCGGGCGCAAAGTTTGCGTGCAGCGGCAGCATGGCGCCGCCCAATGCACGGGCGTCCGAACCAATGCTGCCAGCCACCAGTGTGGCCGGCCACAGGCCCTGCCAGTCATAACGGGCCAGCGCGTCGCGCGTACGTTGCATCAGCAGGTCCAGCAGTGGCCGGCAGAACGAGCCGTCCATGACGATGGCGTCCATATCCAGAAAAGCCGTGGCACTGACCACACAATGCGCCAGCGCGTTGGCGGCGCTGTCCACCCACGCCCGTGTTTCAGTGGCATACGGTGCCTGCATGGCACGCTCGTCATAGGCTGCGGTGGGGTCCAGTCCGTGGATTTTGAAGTGTTGTTCCAGTTCCCACAGCGAGGCGTGGCTGAGCAGTTGCTCGGGTGTACCTGAGCCCGACCCCGCCAGATGCAGCGGCAATGACGCGACAGCACCGGCATTGCCATGAATGCCGCCGTGCAAGTGCGAGTTGATCACCAGGCCCCCACCGACGAAGGTGTCCACAAACAGGTAGAGAAAACTCTTGAGGTCGCGCCCGCGCCCGGCCACCAGCTCGGCTACGCAGGCGGCCGATGTGTCTTTGGCAAAGCTCACGGGCAGGTCAGTCATGCCCTGCACGGCGGCGCTGAGGTCGATCTGGTTCCAGGTGTTGGACTGCACATCGGACAGGCCCAGCATCTTGTGCCAGCCGCCCAGCTGAAAAGGTGCGGCGACGCCAACGCCAACCAGCCGCGGCGCCATTGCGCCCAGTTCGTCGCGAAGTGCATCCATGTTCTGTCCCAGGATGGGCAGCAGCACGTCGGCATCGGGGAAGGCGTAGGAGAGGGTTTTGCGCTGGCGAACGTGGCCCGTGAAATCCACCAGCAGCCAGTCGGTGCTGCGCCGGCCAATTTTGATGCCAATGGCAAAGGCACCGTCGGGGTTGAGCGCCAGCGGAACTGAAGGTTGGCCAATTCGGCCGCGCACGCGCTCATGGCGGATCAGCAGGTCATCGTCTTCCAGGCGGGTGGTGATCAGGCCAATGGTCTGCGCGGTGAGGCCAGTCAGGCGGGCCAGATCGGCCTTGGGCAGGCTGCCGTTTTGGCGGATGGCCTGCAACACGACACGCTCGTTGAATTGGCGCATGCCGACGTGGTTGGAGCCACGAGGACGCAGCAGCGGCGCGTCGCGTTTGGGTTCGGAAGTCAAATCAGGCGTCATGGACGCAGATTTTCGCCTATCACGCCTTTGCGCAAGATAAAGTTGCCAAAGGGCTGCATTTCGCCGGTCACCACGATGGCATAGGCATTACGAACCCGCTCGTAAAACGCGAACCGATCCACTGGCTCAGACTGTTGATGAGGAAGCAGGCTGTTTTCAAGCAGACCCAGGACTTCCCGCTGCAAGGCTGAGCGATAGGGCGCCGTGGTGTCCGATACCTGCATGAAAGCCACCGGGTGATCAACGTCTGCGGCCAGGGGCAGCAGCGTGTCAATTGCTTTCACCACCTGGAACATGCTGGTGCCGGGTAGCCGTAAGACCGGCTTTCCGATGCCAAGGCTCAGGGCGGTGAAGTTTGCATCGGCCAGAACCAATGCGTCGTCATGTCCCATTTCGGCCAGAAGTTTGAGCAAATCGGGGGTGATTAGCGGGTTGATTCCCTTAAGCATGCGCCTCCTCGGGCAACTCTTCGGCCAGCTTGGCACCCGTCATCACGGCCACGGTGTCGCTCATGCTGATGTGTTTGGGATTGACCACGGCGGCACGCTTGCCAAGGCGGGCAATGTGGATACGGTCGGCCACCTCAAAGACGTGGGGCATGTTGTGCGAAATCAGCACCACGGGCAGGCCCTTGTCCCGTACGCGTCGGATCAGTTCCAGCACCATGTTGCCCTCCTTCACACCCAGCGCCGCAGTCGGCTCGTCCATGATGACCACATGCTGGGCGAACGCAGCGGCACGGCCTACAGCCACGCATTGACGCTGACCGCCAGACAGCGTTTCGACAGCTTGTGTCATGGACCGGATGCCGACCTTGAGGTCGTTCATGCGGGAAATGCTTTCTTCCAGCATCTTCTTTTTGTCGATGAATCCGAGCAAGCCCAGCAGGCCGGTGCGACGCAATTCGCGACCCAGGAACAGGTTTTCGGCGATGGTCATGGCGGGGGCTACGGCCAGATCCTGATAGACCGTTTCAATGCCGGACAGTCGCGCGTCGATCGGACTCTTGAAATGGATGACCTTGCCGTCGAGCTGAATTTCGCCTTCGTCAGGAATGGTGGCGCCAGATAGGCACTTGATCAACGAGGACTTGCCGGCACCGTTGTCGCCAATCACCGCCAGAATTTCTCCTGCACGCAACTCGAAGTCGGCACCGTCCAGCGCGGTGACCTGACCATAGCGTTTCACCAGGCCTTTGGCCTGCATGACGATTTGGGGGGCGCTCATTAACGTGCTCCTTTGCGGGACATTTGGTCGGTGGCCACGGCCAGAATCACCAGGATACCGGTCACCAGAATTTGATACACAGACGATACCCCCATCAGCGTCAGGCCGTTGCGGAACACCCCCACAATCAGCGCACCCACCAGGGTGCCCAGGATGATGCCGCGGCCGCCAAACAGGCTTGTGCCGCCCAGCACGACGGCTGTGATGGCGTCCAGGTTTTCTGTCTGACCACCATTGGGGTCTCCCGCGCCGGTACGCGCCACTGTCAATGTCGATGCAATGCCGTAAAACACGCCCGCCAGCACATACACGCCCAGCAGTACCTTCTCGGTGGAAATACCGGCCAGACGGGTGGCTTCGGGGCTGTTGCCCACGGCGTACACATGGCGGCCTTGTGCGGTTTCGCGCAGCCAGATCCAGACTGCGACGTACAGCGTGAGCATCAGCACCACGCCAAAGGGCACCATGGCACCACCAAAAGCGAAGGTTTCACCCAGCAGGTTCATGCCGTCGGGAATATTGGTAATGGTCTGTGCCCGGGAATACAGTTGGGTGATGGCAAAGGCAATATTCAAGGTGCCCAAGGTCACAATGAACGGTGGCAGTTTGACACGCGTCACGAGCAGTCCGTTTAGCAGGCCGAATAGCGTCGTGGCGGCAATACCGCACAAAATGGCAACCGGCGCACTCAGGCCATAGTCGGCGGCGAATTTGGTCATGACAATGGAGCCAAGGGCCATGACCATGCCGCAGGACAGGTCAATGCCCGCGGTCAGGATGATCAGTGTTTGACCAATGGCGATGGTGCCCACCACCATCACCTGCTGCAGAATCAGGGAGAAGTTCTTCAGCGTAAGAAAATTTTCGTGCTGAAACGAGAAAAAGGTACAGGCCAATACGAGGGCGATGGCTGGACCTAAAGTTCCCATGGGAGGAAGTTTGGCTTTGAGCGAGTTCATGGTGTGAGCTTGAATAAAGTTCCTGTGCCAGACAGTCGCAATGAACCAGCAAAGCACTATGAGGGGATCGAAAGCCCCGCACCGCGGGACTTTCGAGGAAGAGCCTGTACCAGACAGGCCCGGACTCAGGTCACGTATTTAAACAGACCATCCGTCAGAGTCAATTAGTCACCCCAGCACTGTGCGCGTGCGGTCTTGGTGTCAATGCTCTTCACGCCGGCCATAGGCTTGGATGCCACGAGATCCACACCGGTGTCGGTATAACCGGTTTGACGCTTGCCATCCTTGGCGTACTTCACGCCGGCAGCCACACCCATCGCAGCCATTTTCAGGGGGTATTGCATGCTGGTTGCAGCGATAACACCCTTTTCAACGTTGCCAACACCGTTGCTGCACATGCCGTCAACACCCAGGATAACAACATCCTTTTCCTTGCCAGCGGCCTTCAGAGCCTTGTAAGCGCCGGCGGCTGCGGGTTCGTTGATGGCGTACACCACGTTGATGTTGGGATTCTTCTGCAGGCAGTTTTCCATGCCGGTCTGGCCCTTGGCTGCGTCGCCGAAGCTGTCAGCCATGCAAACCACTTCATCAGGCTTGGCCAGTTCGTTGCTCTTGGCATCCAGCGTTTTCAGGCCATAACCGGCCAGGAAACCGTTGTGGCGCTGTGCGCCCACGGGGTGGCCGGGGAACAGGTCCATCGTGGCGATAACAGGCTTCTTGCCTTTCAGTGCCGCCTTGGCGTATTGGCCAATCAGCTCGCCGGCCTTGTAGTTGTTGGTGGCAAACAGGGCATCGGCTTCGTCCACCGGGCTGTCCAGAGCAATCACCTGCACGCCTTGAGCCTTGATTTTCTTGATCGTTGGGACGATGGCATCGCCGGAAGAAGTGATCAGGATGGTCTTGGCGCCAGCGGCAACCATGTTTTCCATGGCGCTGATCTGGCCTGCGGTGTCACCGTCCTGCTTGCCTGCGGCGCTGAGCAGTTTGGCGCCGGCCTTCTTGGCAGCGGCTTCAGCGCCTTCCTTCATCTTCACGAAGAAGGGGTTGCTGTCGGTCTTTGTGATCAGCCCGATCACGGGCTCGGCAGCAAATGCGCTGGACGCGGCAAATGCCAGAGCGGTCAGGGCGAGGGTTGTGGTGTGTTTCATTCGGGTCTCCTGGTATGGGTAAAAGCCGGAAAGGACCGGCAAGTTAAGTCAACAAACGGGTTAGAGCCCGTAGGAGAAACTATAATCGAATGAACATTACTAAATCAAGTGAGTTTAGTAATGGAAAACCCTAATATGGTGCAGTTTATTGGGTACTGGCTTGATCCAGTTCCGCGAATGTAGGTGGCTGGCACCCGGCGCGGCTGCAATTGATGGCTGCTGCCAGCATGGCGTTGCCCAGTGTTGTGCCCACGCGCTGCGCTGCACCCTCGGTATCCATGGCCCAGTCGGCCAGGCAGTTGCCCCAGAACGTGTCGCCGGCGCCGACGGTGTCGACAACCTGCACTTGGGGCGCAGTTTGCGTGGCTACTTGCCCGTCCACGCTGAGGTACGCACCCTGAGCGCCGAAGGTGAGTGCGACACGTTGCGTTCCGCGGGCAGTGAAAAATTGAACAGCGGTGCCTGCCTGCTCAAGCGTCAGGTCGCCCAGCCCCAGCGTCGACCAGTCTTCGTCGCTGGCTTTGAGCCAGTCGGCTAGCGAGGCCAGTTCGAGCACTGCGGCCCGGTAAAGTGCCATGCTGGATGCCAGCCTGGGGCGCAGATTGATGTCCACACTGATGGCCCAGCCCAGCGCTTTGGCGCCTTTGACCACAGCCAGAACCTTCTCATGCTCCGGCGGCACCAGTGCCAGCGAACCAGTGTGCAGCACACCTGGCGAAGCTATGCTGCGCAGCAAGGTGAGGATGCCCTCGGGCGTGTAGTCACGGTCGGCAACACCTTCGCGGTAAAAACCATAGCTGGGTTGACCGTTCGTGATCTGCACAACGGCAAGCGACGTTGGAAGGGGACTTCTCGGGGAAAGGGCCTGCACCTTGTCGTGCCGAAGTTGTCGCGCCAGCTGGTCGCCAAAATAGTCGGTGGACAGCGGGTTCAAATAGCCGGTTTCTGCGCCGCGCAAGGCCGCAGCCCGTGCCATATTGAATGGACTGCCTCCCATTAAAGGACGCAATTGCCCATCAGGCTGGGCGACGCAGTCCATCAGGGATTCACCCAGAACACGAATTGAAATTGAGGTCATGGAGGTGCCTGCTCTCTGAAAAATGGCTGGTGTTGGCTGGTTTTATCCCAGCCAGCAGAAGCGTGCGAGTGTAATTTAGATCCGATCGCTGTTTAATTAAAACTAATGGCTTTACTAAAATGGATGCTTTAACTGCAATTCGAGTCGAACAAAATACGCCTTTAAGCAGGAATCGCCTTGAAACTTTATCTTGACACTGCGGATGCTTCGCAATGGCAGTTGCCTGCCGGATGTCCTGCGGTGCAGGGTGTCACCACCAACCCGACGCTGATCCATGCCGCTGGCTTGCCCGTGAGTCTTGCAACCGGTCTGGGTCTGGTGGATCGCGCAGGCCAGCAGGGTCTGGCTGAACTGATGCTGCAACTGCCCGGTGTTGATCCTGTCGAAGCAGACCGCTGGCTAGCCCGGCTCTTGCCAGCATCGACAGAAGCACATGTGCAAATCACCATCAAGCTGCCTTGTCATCCGGATTGGCAGGGCACGCTTGCGCGGGTACAGGCTGCGGGTGTGCCGACTCTGTTGACCGGCGTTTCCAATCCTGTGCAATTGATGTGGGCTCGACAATGCGGGGCTACTTACGTTGCCCCCTATATTGGCCGTTTGCAGGCTGATGGGCGGGACGTATGGCCCTTCCTGGAGGCCTGCGTAGCACTTCAGGACGGGGGGCCTCGTCTGCTGGCTGCCAGCATCAAGTCAAGTGACGTGTTGTCCCGTCTGATCGCAATGGGGGCTTATGCCGCCACGGTGAGACCGGAGTTTGCTGCCGGGCTGGCCACTGACAAGCTGACTGATGCAGCCATTGCCCAGTTTGATGCCGATACGAAGGCCAGTTTCCAGAGTAAATAGTAGCAGCGGCCCGGGCCCGGAAACCCGGACGCGTCAAGTTATTCTGGCTCGGGCCAGAGGCGGGTTTTTTGCGAAGTAGCGCTGTATGCCCCGCATCAAGGCGTTGGCCAGCTGTTGCCGGTATTGGGGGCTGGCGAGTTTGGTTTCCTCATCCGGGTTGCTGATAAATGCTGCCTCGACCAATACACTGGGAATGTCTGGCGCTTTCAGTACGGCAAAGGCGGCCTGTTCGACTTTGGGCTTATGCAGCTTGCCTACCCGGCCAATTTCTCCCAGCATGGCACCCCCCAGCTTGAGGCTGTCGTTGATTTGTGCGGTGGTGCTCATATCCAGCAAGGCGCGCTGCACCTGAACATCCCTGGCTTTCACGTTCAGGCCGCCAATACGGTCAGCCTTGTTTTCCTTGTCTGCCATCCAGCGTGCCGCGCTGCTGGAAGCGCCACCCTGGCTGAGTGCGAAGACGCTGGCCCCCTGCGGACGTGGCGTGAAAAAGGCATCGGCGTGAATGCTGACAAACAGGTCCGCCTGCACACGCTGGGCCTTTTGCACGCGAACATGCAGTGGTACGAAGAAGTCGGCATCCCGCGTCAAGTAGGCGCGCATCGCGTTGCCATTGATCGTGGTTGCGTTGATCCGGTCGCGCAGCAGGTGCGCGATGTGTAGTACCACATCCTTTTCCCGAGTCCCTCCCGGCCCTACTGCGCCAGGGTCTTCGCCGCCATGGCCGGGGTCCAGCGCCACGATGATCAGGCGGTCCGTCTTGCTGGGAGGTTTGGGAGGCTGGGGAGCAGTAGAGTTGCCTTTTTTGTCTTTCTGGGCGATCAGGTCACCCAGCGGGTCGGCTGCCGGCGCATCTGATTTGCCGCCATCGGGCGAGGGTTTTTCATTCAACCGTTCTGCGATCAGTGCCTCCAGCGGGTCTGTCTGGACCGTTGGATAGAGGTCGAACACCAGACGGTGTTTGTAGGCGGCAACGGGAGGTAGCGAGAAAACCTGGGGCTGAATGGCATGCTTCAAATCAATCACCAGCCTGATGACGGAAGGCGCATTTTGTCCAACGCGAATACCGGCAATGTTGGGGTCGTCCGGCAACACCTTGGCGACGAGTTCCTTCAGCGCCGGGTTGAGATCAATGCCGTCGATATCCACTACCAGTCGGGGCGGTGTAGGGATGAAAAACTGTCTGGCTTTGAGCTCACCGTCGGATTCAATCGTGACCCGTGAATAGTCGGGCGCTGGCCACACCCGAACGGCCAGTATGGTTGCTCCTAGCGCCAGATGCTGAGTACCCAGCAGTAGTACGGTGGAGCCCGTCTGCAAGAGCAGGCGCCGCTTCATGCAGCGGCACCGATCAGGATGGCGTCGCCTGTGGGCGTCTGTGCGGCCAGGGTTACCAGCCGGGATTCGTCGGCACGGGCCTCAATTCTGATGACCAGATCAGCTTGTGGAATGACCCTGGCTGCTTTCTCCGGCCATTCCGCCAGCTTGAGACCCGGACTGGAGAAGATGTCACGAAAACCCGCGTCTTCCCATTCTCTCGGGTCGGTGAAACGGTAGAAGTCGAAATGCCAGATATTCAAGCCCGACAGGTTGTAGGGCTCGACAACTGCGTAAGTAGGGCTTTTGATGCGCCCCTGAACGCCCAATGCATGCAGCAGGTGCCGAACCAGGGTAGTCTTGCCTGCTCCCAAGTCGCCATGTAATTCGATAAAAGACTGTTTAAGTGCCGGCTGAACGGCCAGCCGGGTTGCAAACAGTTGTGTATCAGCCTCGTCTTTCCAGACCAGGCTTTTTACAATGGGAATGTGACGATCCACAGCACTCACTTCAACGGCAGTCAATTGGTTTCTCTGGTTCAGGCTTGGGCCCGGGAACTTGGATTCTCCCAAATTGGCGTGGCTGGTGTCGACTTGTCATCCTCCGAGGCTGGTTTGATGGACTGGCTGGCCCGGGGATTCCATGGCGATATGGCCTATATGGCAAAGCATGGCATCAAGCGTGCACGGCCTGCCGAGCTGGTGCCCGGCACGGTCAGTGTGATCACGGCTCGAATGGATTATTTGCCATCCCGGACTCCCACAGATTGGCCTCAAGTTGAATTTGACAGGCTGACGAGGCCTGATGAGGGTGTTATTTCTGTCTACGCACGGGGGAGGGACTACCACAAGGTCCTGCG
>Ga0116178_10001573_pt1 | contig 18905 bp, 13 predicted proteins | sample AD_STIC12_MetaG_FD_89880 | JGI IMG/M metagenome (GOLD analysis project Ga0116178, IMG submission 89880) | Active sludge microbial communities of municipal wastewater-treating anaerobic digesters from USA - AD_STIC12_MetaG | ecosystem: Engineered > Bioreactor > Anaerobic > Digestate | place: USA... | reverse complement strand
ATTTATTATTGCATAAACAAGAGAACATAATATATAAACTATATTCCCCTTTTGATATTAATAAATATTTTATAGAAAAGGTTTATGAAATTAATTTTTCATTACCTTTTCTTTTTTTATATAAGAAATGTTAAATTAGGCTATATAAATTTATTAATGCAGAATTGAGGTAACTAATATGTTAATTAAAATATGGCCGATTAGTATTACATAAGTCTCATTTATGACGGAGGGTGCATAAGCGACTTCGTTATTATCGCCATGTCTGAATTACATATTACCCGAAAATAGCATTGGCAATTGGTCTGCCCCCGATCTTTGGTCCAGTTTCAAAGTTAGTCCGAACCGTTTTTATGAGGCTTTTCGCTTTTCATCTGATACAAGAATAACATTCCAAACAGATTTGCGCAACGCGTCTGTCATTTCCATATCATCGAAGGTGTAGGTCTGAGGTGCTGGCGTCTTTCCACCCAAGGAGCTATGGGCCGTATCGTGTTGTAGTAGCGCACCCAGTGGTTCGTTAGTACCTTTGCCTCATACAGATTTCCGAACAATTCTCCATTCAAAAACTCATCTCTCATCCTGGCATTGAAGCTTTCCACATATCCATTCTCCCAAGGGCTTCCAGGCTCGATATACGTTGTGATGACTCCTACATCCGAAAGCCATTTTCTAAGTTTTTTCGCGATGAACTCGGGGCCATTGTCGCTGCGGATGTACTCGGGGGCGCCCCGCAAGATCATGATCTCTGACAGGGCATTTATGACATCGCTGTTTCTCCAGGATCTTCGAGGGATGCTGGCCAGGCATTCGCGTTCGTGCTCATCGATGATATTGAGTTTGAGTAACTTATCCTACCTGCGTTCCTGTCGGAGCGCAAGGAGGTATCTACATGGATAAAAAGAACAATCGCGCTTTGCAGAAGCGTATGGAAGGCGAAATACGATATCGGCTGGCGAGGCTGCTTCTTCTGAATATCCAGGCGGCGGGGCTTGCGGAGGAAAGCGAAGTCGAGGCTGTGCGGAAAAAGGCACTGCAGAAATACAAGCCGCTGACCGCGCAGCTTGAGGACGGTGATAAAACTGAGCAATCATAAGAAAATCGTCGCGCTTGTGACGCCGCCGATTGCCCTGACAGCGGCGCAAGAAATGAAAAAACGGCGTATGGTCGCTTATGCGCGGGTATCCACGGACAAGAACGAGCAATTACGGAGCTTCGAAGCACAGTTGGATTATTTCGTTACCTACATTGCCGAACACGCCGATTGGGTGTATTGCGGCATATATTCTGACGAGGCGATAACCGGCACCGGCACCAAAAGCCGCGACGGCTTTAACCGTATGATAGCAGATGCGCTCGCGGACAAATTTGACCTCATAATCACAAAATCCATCTCCCGTTTTGCCCGAAACACCGTTGACAGCCTTACCACCGTCCGCAAACTGAAAGAAGTCGGCTGTGAAGTGTGGTTTGAAAAGGAGAATATTTACACACTCGACAGCAAGGGAGAATTGCTGATTACGATTATGTCCTCCTTGGCACAGGAGGAGAGCCGCTCCATTTCAGAAAATGTGACTTGGGGTCAGCGTAAGCGTATGGCGGACGGCAAGGTCAGTCTGCCTTATGCACAGTTTCTTGGCTACGAAAAGGGCGAAGACGGACTTCCCAAAATAGTTCCTGCCGAAGCTGAGATTGTACGGCTGATATTTCGGCTATATATGGAGGGCAAGACATTCTCGGCAATCGCCAAGCACCTTGAGCGTCACGGTATTCCATCGCCTGCGGGCAAGAAAACATGGCAGACGGGTGTGGTGCAGTCCATACTGACCAATGAGAAGTATAAAGGTCATGCCCTTATGCAAAAGACCTACTGCGCTGACTTCCTCACCAAAAAGATGGTCAAGAATACGGGACAGGTTCAGCAATACTATGTTGAGGACAGTCACCCTGCCATCATAGAACCTGACGAGTTTGACTCTGTTCAGCTTGAGATTGAACGTCGAAAAAGCCATGGTCGCCCCACAAGCACTACCAGCATATTTGCATCAAAGCTTGTGTGCGCTGACTGCGGTGGGCATTTTGGCAAGAAGGTCTGGGGCAGTTACAAGAACGACAAGACTTACCGTAAAGAGGTCTGGCGGTGCAATGATAAGTATAAAAGACTTGATAAACCCGGCAACGGCTGCCAAACGCCCCACATCACCGAGGAGACAATTAAGGTGAGGTTCTTACACGCTTTCAATAGCCTGATGAGTAATAGAAACGGGTTAATCGAGGACTGCCGACTGGCACAAGGTGTCCTCTGCGACACCACTGCGATTGATGCCCAACTTACCGAATTACGTAATGAGATTGAGGTTGTCACCGAGTTATCCCGAAAGGCTATCTTTGAGAATGCCCACAAAGCTGTCAACCAGACGGAATGGGCAGAGCGAAATAATGCCTACCTTTCCCGCCACCGCAAAGCCTCTGAGTGTGTAGATGAATTGGAAGCCACCAAAAGGGAGCGGCTCGGCAAGGCGAAAATCATAGAGGGCTTCATAAAGGACATAGAGAATCGACCGCTTGCCATCACCGAGTTTGACGATAAGTTATGGCTTACGGTCATCGATACAGCCACGGTTAGCAGAGATGGCACAATGACATTCAGGTTTAGGAACGGCACAGAAATTACAGCGTGAAATTGCAAGTCAACGGCTCGCCTTCGGGTGGGCTGTTTTGCATCATGACTCAATGACACATGCATTATGTAATGGTATGAACAGATTCTAACCTTTAAGAAAAAAACCGCAGACAGCAATGTTCATCACACCATTACCTGCGGCATATGTCTTTCTTCAGTCCCTTATCAATGTGTGTAATGATACTTAATATTATAGCTTTTATATAATCCAAAACGTTATCACTCCTACCAATCTATTTATTATCAGTCAAGTTCTTATCCTTTCCAAACATTATAAATACAGTTGTTCCAATTACTCCAAATAATGCTGCCGTTAAAAAGTTTGTTTCCGGTGATATGTTCCATAAGAATGCACTTGATAAAGCAGCAATTGAAACAATAACATCCCTTACAAGGTAATAAGTACCAAACACTGAAGCTTTGTTTCCTTCCGGAGCTAACTTTACTATGAGAGCTTTTCTTGTTGGTTCTCCAAATTCTTTCAGTCCTCTAATTATAAAAGCAAAAATTAGTGCAGGAATAGTTGTTGAAAATAACAAAACCAGTGGGAATAATGTGAAGAAAACAAAGGTTATAGATATGCATAATTTGCTTGAGGTCTTTTCAGATAAATATGCCACCGGAATATATATCAACATCGCTGTTATCATTTCAACTACAGTCAACATGCTGAAAGTTGTCGCAGACGCACCAATATTCTGCATAACCCATACAACTACAAAAGCATATGGTATCTGCTCGGCAAACCTTATGAGGATATCACTTACAAGTAATATTCTCAGTTCTTTTGACATTTTAACAAATGAGTCTTTAAATTTTGGAGGTTTACACTTTTCTTTACTTTTTTCCTCAATGAACTTATTTATAAACCACAATGCAAATATTCCAAGCAAAAAAGCTATTGCAAATGATATTCTCGCTCCGGTTTTTATGCCGTATAAAGCAATAAAAACGCTTCCTATTACGGGTCCCAGTGCCATTGGAATCCTTCTCGTCAAAGAATGAAGAGAGACGCCCATAGTCTGTTTTTCTTTCTTCACAGTAGCTGATATCAATGCCAATATTGCTGGAAGCGAAAGTGCAGTCCATGAAATAAAAAATATAGCCCCGATTAATACCGCCTGCCACACTGGAAATACAATAATTATGGCATATCCAAACATAGCAATACAGGTATAAACGAATAATGCTTTTTTATACCCTAACCAGTCAGATATGTATCCACCAATGTAGGAGTAAATTGCACTTAGAAAATTATCCATTGAATTCAAAAATCCTACTGCGAATGTTGTTCCTCCAATGGCGAGAATATATACAGGAAGAAATCTTTCTCCCATTTTTTCACCCAAGCCTAAAACAACTGCCATCAAAAGCATTGAAATCATGCTTGTGTTAATTCCAAAAAAAGCCTTAGCTTTATTAATTTTTGATGTCTTATTTTCCAATTTCGCCACCTCACAGTTTGATTTCTTTAACAAGTTCTGATAAATAGGCTTTTGCCCCTTCCAATTCTAATCTTCCTTCATTTGTTATTTCATAGTTTTTTCTGATTTTGCCCCCAACTGTTTCTTCAAAGCTTTTAAGCAACGCCTCTTTCTCAAGGCTGTGCAATATTGGGTATAATGTTCCGGGACTTAGCTTATAACCATGTTCAGCCAATTCTTCTATTAACCAATTTCCATATACGGGTTCAATACTTGCATGATGAAGAATATGCAAACATATAAAACCTTGAAACAATCGTTTTGTAACATATTTATTCATTCAATCACCTATTAACGGTTTTCGTTATCGAATTTCGTTATATAAATAATACTACGTCATACTATTAGCTGTCAATATAAAAATGAAAAATCCCTAACGACAACAATATTTATAACGGCTTTGCCTGTGAATCCAATCCAAGCATGCTTGATACTCATCGACACCGCCACGGCAGGGGGGGCTATATTGCTCAAATGAAATCGTTAAATTATGCACACCCCTAACCCTAAAATGGGGTTTCAATTTTAACGATTAGAAAGCCATCATAGCGGAAAACCGCAACGGTTCAGGTCAAGTATCCTCTAAAAAAGCTTATTTCAAAACACCAACTATTGCTACATGGCAAAAAGCACAAAGCCCGAAAGTGGCTCAAATACAGCACTTTCGGGCAAAACAAAAACCACCTATCCGACAAACATAGTTTATCAATAGATGGTGTTTGATTTGTGTTGACCGAGATATATTGATACAATGCACCATTTTTGTTGGCTATAGGGTTTTCGTTAACGAGCAAGGGTATTGTTAACGAGCAGGGGGAATCGTTAACGAGCAGTCCCTCGATACTTGGCAAAGGTACTAACTATTGATAAAATGCACCACTCAAAGCAAATCGTTAAAATTTGCACACCTTTGTAGTGTTAAGTGCCCCGGAACACTACGTACGCTTACCCATTTTATCAACATACATTTGTTTCGAGTTGATAAAAGTCCTCGTCGTTTTCATACAAATTGTCAAATATCTCTGTGGCCTTAATTCTGTTAATTTGGAGTAAGGCGGTTTTAAACTCCTTGATTGCCAGTTCAATATTTTCCATCCATTTTTTCTCCCATCTTATTACTGTCTTGTTATGTTATAAATATTGGAAGGATTTACTCCCCCCCCCCGAAAATATCATTATCCGGCAAGACCTGATTGACAAACACTTCAACTATTGCTGGATCAAATTGAGTTCCAGAGCATCTCAAAATTTCTTTGACAGCTTCTTCCTTAGTCATTAATGCTTTGTAACTTCTTTCACTGGTCATTGCGTCGTAGGCATCCGCAATAGTGATCACTCTTGTCTCCATTGGAATCGCTTCGCCCTTAAGGTTATTCGGATACCCATTGCCATCCCATCTTTCATGATGGCCCAGTATGTATTTTGCCAATTCAGCGAATTCGTTACTTGAACTTAATATACGCCAACCGGTCTCTGGATGCTTTTCTATTTCTTTTCTTTCATATACGTCTAATTTTCCGTTTTTGTTAAGAATTTTTTCGTCTATTCCAATTTTACCAATATCATGAACCAGTCCGGCTATTCTAATGTCGTTTATTTTTTGCTTATCTAATTGCATTTTAATTGCAATCGCTTCGCAAATTGCGCTCACTCTTGTCGAGTGTTGAGCCTCTCTATGGCTTTTCACAAAAAGTGCGTTCATGATAATTTGAATTGTTTTGCTTCTCATGCTTGAACGTTCAGCTAGTTTGTGGCGGTACATATGATTCTCAGCATTCGCTAATATTTGCATAATCGACTCGTTCACTGAATGTTTTGTGGCATATCCATAAGAAAGAGAGAGTTCAATGTTTGCTACCTTTTCTTTTAATGCGGTTTGCTTGATGGAGTTTGCAATTTTTAATGTTTTATCATCGCTTGTTTTAGGCAGCACAATAACAAATTCATCCCCACCATACCTTACAATTAGATCGTCTGGGCGACAGGCCTGTTTGATCACGCAAGCTGCTTTTTTAAGCAATTCATCACCCATGTTATGTCCAAAAGAATCGTTGACGATCTTTAATCCGTTCGTATCAATCATAATGATGGATAGAGGGAGGTTTCCTTCTACGTCAAGATTATTTAACTCTTCTTCAAAATATTTTCGGTTATACAAGCCCGTGAGGAAATCGTGATTGCTGAGATAAACCAAGTTTTCTTCGGCCATTTTGCGTTTAGTAATATCCGTTATTATAGTTGCGAACTGTTTATGCTGTGGTGAATATGCGACCACATTAAAATATTTACCAAGCTCTTTTGAATAGTTTTCAAATTCATGCGACTCACCAGTTAATGCAACCTGTCCGTACTCCTCAATCCAATAACTTTCCGTCTCTGGTAATATTTCAAGCACGGTTCTCCCGATAATATCTTTTCGTTTCAGCTTTGTCATTTCTTCAAAGCTTTTATTTACATCAAGAAATCGATAATCAACAGGTGTCCCGGAGTCATCCAGTATGATTTCATGAACCGCAAGCCCTTGCGCCATTTGAGTTATCAGCAATCTATGTCTCTCTTCACTTTCCTTTAGCGCATTCTCGATACGCTTTCGGTCTGTGATATCAGTATCGCTGCCTCGGTATCCTAGCAAGCTCCCGTCATCTTTTAAAATAGGGATTCCAATGGTAGAGAAAACCACCACAAGCCCAGTTTTTGTTAATGCTTTGTTTTCCATGTCAACGAACCTGCTCTTCCGCTTGAAAATATCAAAGGCAGCCTGCTTTAATTCCTCGCGCTCTTCTTCGGGACATAGGTCGTAGAAATGTTTCTTTTGAATCAGTTCTTCAGAACGATACCCTAGGACTTCCTCGCTCATATGATCAACAAAAGTATACAGACCTTGTTCATCAACCTCCCAAGTAAACGTTCGACTCTGCTCGCTCAGTTGTCTGTAGCGATTTTCGCTTTCCATTAATGCTTTTTCAATCTTCTTGCGTTCCGTGATGTCACGACTTACTCCCCGGAGCCCAATAGCTTTACCGTTCTCATCGCGCAAAAAAGATGCATGTATGGAAAGCCAAATAACATTTCCGTCTGCCCGATAGTGTTCGCATTCGATTATTCGTGTCCTGTTTTTATCACTCTTTGGATCTTTTTCCTTTTCTATTTCTTCTAATAAGACTACATTTATTTTTTTTATAGAATCAGGCGTAAACTTCTCCGTGAGTGTTTTTGCCAAATGAGCTTCTGGAGACTCTCCAAGCATCTTCTCCACTGAGGGGCTAATGTAGGTAGTCCTCATGTTCATATCTGCCGTCCAAACAACATCAGAAATGCTTTCGGCTATTCGGCGGTATTTTTTCTCGCTTTCTTGCAGTTTCTCCTGCGTCAACATTTTATCTGTCACATCGTTATAAATTGCTACAATCTCCCCACTCGGCAATTTAAAAATATTGTTTTCATACCAGTTATGGTAGTTCTCATCTATGTATACTTTGGCTGGAAAAAAAGCGGATTCTCCGGTTTGCCAAACCTTTTGAAATACAGGTATTAAACCATAGTCGTCAATGTTAGGACGCAAATCATAAAGGCTTTTCCCCAGCACATCATTCTTAACTTTTCCTTCAATTTCAAGCGCAGTTTTATTGAAATCCATAATAATATAGTCTTTACCGGTAGCGCCGTTATTTAGTACTTTGTAAATCGAAGCGCCACTTGACATGTGATCGAACATTGATTTGAATCGATGTGCATTCTCTTGAGAAGTTGTTTCTAAACGAATACTTTCATCTTGTTTTCGGGTATTTACAGCTCTAATCTTAAGCATTGCCCGAATCTGGGCAGTCAGTTCGCTTTTGTCAACTGGATTAGTCAAAAACGCCTCTGCACCGCATTCTAATGCCTTGATACGGCTTTTGGGATCGCTACCAACTGCTGTTACAAAAACCACAGGAATTTCGCATAGCTTCTTATCGGCTTTCAGTTTTCGACACACTTCATACCCGTCGATTCCAGGCATAATGATATTAAGAATAATTACGTCAGGCTCTTCTAGCGCGGCAATTTCTATTCCCCTTTGCCCATTAAGTGCTGAAAGTACAATGGCCTCAGGAAATGTTTCAGTAATCAATGCTTTCAAAGTAGTCAGATTATCCTGATTGTCATCAATCGTCAGGATTTTGATATTCTTATTTTCCATACAGCACCTCCTAAATTTTCTTAAAAAATTCTTTTACAATAATCGGTTTGGCAATGAAGGCATCAAATCCATTGGATAGAATTGAGCGGTTGCTCATTATCCAATAGTACCACATTTTTTTCCGTCATCCATAAGATTCGTTTTTTCGCTTTGTCAAACAATCCAGAGTGGCGCAGTAACCGCTGCCGCCGCATTCTCGATGTTGATTCGCCACATTTCTTTCTCAGGTTTTGTCATGTAATCACCTTTTTCTTTGGAGTCGCTTCCGGCAAAGCCTCGTCAGGAAGCGGAAACGCTGTTGTACAAGCACTCGCGATTGCTTTGTACAAGCCAGCAGTCGGCAGTTATTTCCTACTGCTGGCTACATTATCGCGCATTTCGGTTTTACAATCCCAACTCAGCGAGTTGGTCAGAAAAGCATGTAATATCGGTGATTTGTCGTATTTGGGCATAAAAAAAGAACCCCTTTCGGGGTTCAGTAGAGTTTACTATGGTGATGCGGCGGCAAAAAGCCAACTCATTGAGTTATCGACTTTATGAAACTTTTTCTTTTGTTCCAAGCTCAGGTAGCTTGGCGGCCTTCAACATCCCGTTAAAGTCATTCAATGTAACGCCGGGAAATCGTTCTAAAATCCGAATGTATGTTTTATCCGGGTCTTGATAACGAGTCAGCTTGTTCTGCGATTTTACAAATATCTGTTCAATTAACCACAAACGAAGTTGTAGCCCAATACATATCGCCATAAGAACATCCGTTCCCATGTTTTCGTATTGGTCGTTTTTAATTTTGCCATGATAGTTTGCGTGTAAGCCTGTGTATTCTGAAAATGTAGATGGAGCTGTCCAGTGCCGGTTTTCCATGAGAAACCACAAGCATTGACAAAGTGACTTGTTGGGCATCGCAAGCATCCCAAGCAATTGATTTTCTTCGTCTTCATCGTATGCGGGTATTGAATTAAGCGCTGCCGCATAAGACTCGGTGGGGTCGAGCTTTTCAAAACTCATCTGTAGTTTTGGGTCAAACAGGTATATTCGCCTATCTACATCTTGCGCCTTGACGTCGGTCTTGTAGAGAAAGCTCAGTCCCTCGAAGTCTTTACACGCATATGTGTATTCTACGCACCGCTGCTCACGGATATTAAGAACACATTTGGCAAGATTTTTCTTTGCTTTTGCCGTAAGATGTGGGATTCCGTCCTTGAACACAACGTATTGATGGCTGGCAAGTACGAAATAGCCATCTGCATATATAAAGCTCCCGTCGTTAATCCACTCACTGAACACGGAATCATTGAGCGTGAGGGAGTATGCTTCAACAGGATTTAATGGCTGATAACTTTTACTTTCCAGTATTTCCGCATATACGTCGGCGTAATCTTTAAATTGCGAGATGACTCCTTCCAAGCCCACTTCAATCAAACGATACTTTGCCGAGCTTCGTGAAACTAAGAAGAACTCGCTTATTCTTTCAATCAGGCTGTCACAGGAAAGCGGCAAATCAATGTTTGCACTATCTGGGTGCTCGATTATTTCTAATGCCTTCTTTTTGAACATACCATGGGGCATCAGCACTCTTGGTGCCAGTCTATGGGCCTGCCATTCCAACCAGCGGACTTCGTTCTCCTTTGTTTTTTTTCCTTCCGGCGGCACATAGTAGGTTTCTGACTGTCGGCACATGATTGGGTACAGTTTTTCCGAAGCGACCCTGTTCTTTATCTGTAGGATTTCAAAATACCGCTTGTCTTTTTCCCAATGCAGTGCTTCGTGTATCAGCGTGTTTCTTTTTGCTCCTTCGCCATAACGTTCCGCATAATTGGGATCTATAAGGATTGTACCCGCCGGAAAGCTTCTCGGCTCCATGCTCCCGGTCGCTTTGTTGTAGATTTGAACCTCTCCGTCAAGCAGCAGACAGCATCCAAAAATATCAAGGTTTTTCGACAACGATACCTCAACCACAGTCAGATGCGCCTCGGCCAGAATTTGCTCTATCGGAAGCGGCATAGGTGTAGTCAGTGCTTCCTTACACACATGACTAAGGTACTTTGATGCATAATCATCAAGGCGGTTTTTGCCGAGAATTAATCCGCCGGTTTTTCTGTTTACATCGAAAATATCGCTTGTGGTGAGGTTACTCCTCATTTACTACTTCATCTCCTTTTTCGATGTAATCTAACGGCATTTCTGTGAGGAGCTTTTTTGCCTCCTTCCATGCGGGGCAGTATTCCTCGACCAGAGCGTTAAACCGATTAGTGTGGTTTTTCTCTATCAAATGAACCAGTTCGTGGATAATTACATATTCCAGACATTCCGGGGGCTTTTTCGCAAGTTGAAGGTTTATCCATATTCTGCGATTTTCGATGGTACAGGTTCCCCAGCGGGTTTTCATATTTTTTATTTTTGCTTCTTCCACATCAATGCCTGTCTTTTTTCTGCAGGCATCAAACACGGTTTCTAAAACCCGCTTCAGTTCTGTACGATACCATTCGGTGAGAGCTTGCTCTTTCCCGTCAGTAGTCGCCCCATCGGGTACAGTCATAATTATTTTATTCGGTGTCTTCTCAATCGAATATCTCTTTCCACCGGGGACAATTTGCAATCTATATGGCTTGCCCCACAAATAGCATGACTCGCCGGAAACATACTCTCTTTTACTTTGCCTTGGCTGTACGTTCATCCTGTTTCTGACCTTAGTGATTTCAGGAAGCTTTCTTAGAACGAACAGCCTGATTTCTTCATCGGGAAAACCATCTGGAACGCTTACCGTAACATCGCCCTCCGGCGGATTAACCCGAATATAGAGGTTCTTCAGATTTTTCTTCTTTAGTATTCTTATCTGAAGACCGCTGATTTCTATTATTTCATCCATCGTATTCATCCTGTCTTTGAGCCATGTCATAGATATCGCTGTAGGTGTTTGTCGCATCTTCTTCGCTGTATCCGCAATCTACCAAGCTTTCATAGATTGCGCCTCTTATGACTTGCTGTTTCTGATAATTTTTCTTCCAACCCGGACGCAGTGCTGTGCGGATAGCTTTATCCACAGAAACGGCAAGCTCTCCATTTTTATCAAAGAAATCATACAGAGCGCGTTTGGCGGCACTGTCCTTGACGTCATCCGGATATTCCATACTTGATTCCGGGTGGAGGATTGCCTCAGCGAGTTCGACCACCTGTCGGAGATACTCATCATAGCTGAGTGCCTCGATTTTTCGCTGGTCAATGATCTTTTGAAGCATTTCGGACAACTTTCCGTAGTAGACGGAATTACCGCCCATTTTTTTGACGATTTCATGCTTGAGGTTGTTCTCGATGGTTTCTGCTTTTGCATTATCGTCACCGGGAATGCCCTTCACAAGGTCAGCGGGCGTGGTGGTCTTTCCGCTCAGAAGAAGTTCCACCAGAGACATATTGCCAAGTTCGCTCACAACCGTGCTGTCGTCAGCGCGGATATAAGTGTCCAGAATATAACGCATATCCGCTTCATATGGTTTTAGGTCAATGTAGTCGCAGCTTGCAAGGCGTACCATTTCTTTGACGCGGTTATAATCGGAAATCTCCGTGCGCAGGCTATCAACCTGCGCATCGTTATACCCGTAATGGGACGCAAGTCTATCACAGCAGGTGGCAAAAGAACGCGATAGGGAGGCAGTTAGCACATACAAAAGGTCCCGGCGTCCCGCTGTTTCCTCGTCTTCTCCGGATTCGCAGAAATAAATGATAAAATCAGTATCCGACTGCGGAGCGCTGACGTTTTCAAATAATTCAATCAAAGATGACCGCGCGCCATCCATTTCCGCTTTTGCTTCGTCATAGCTGCTTTTAATTAAACCTTCGATATCTTCTTTGTCGTATTCCTCGAAAGCGCCGGAGGTGTAGTCGGCAACGGCAAGCTGAACATTACGGAATAAATCCATATAGTCAACAATATAGCCGTAATCCTTATCCTCACCGTCGGGACGGTTTACACGGCAGATGGCTTGGAAAAGGTCATGATCGCGCATGGACTTATCAATATAAATGTACGTTGCGCTTGGCGCGTCAAAGCCCGTGAGCAGCTTGTCAACGACAATCAACAGCTTCAGCTTTCCCGGTTCTTCTTTGAACTGCTTCTTCGCGTTGGCTTCAAACTCAGTGACCGTTTTGCCCCCCAGCATCCGCTCGTAGACTGTTTTTTTATATTCTTCCTCGCTCTGCATCGATAGGTCGGAGGTCGCCGTCCTTACCGCCTGTGTAGTCGGCTCATAGGATGTGACCACGGCGCATTTTGTAAAACCGAGCGAGTTGAAAATCTCCCAATAGCGGCAGGCTTCGTAGATGCTTCCCGCAACGAGTAAAGCAGTGCCACGGTCGGTTTTCAGACGGGGCTTCAAACTCATATCGAAAATTATATCAGACGCGATTTTTTCAAGACGCTGCTTGGAGCTATAAAGTTTATTGATTGACGTCCAGCTTTGTTTTAGCTGAAGTTTGGCGCGGTCGGTCAAGCCGGTCGTTTTGCTATCGAACCACAAATCGACTTTATCTTTACTGCTCAAATCTTGGTCGACATCTCTCGCTTCATAGCGGAGGTCAAGAACAACGCCGTCCTCCACGCCTTCATCAAATTTATAGGTGTGTATGTAGGTGCCAAAAGTAACAAGGCTCGTCTTTTTATCGGTTTTGAGCAGAGGTGTGCCTGTGAAGCCGATAAGGACAGCGTCCGGCATCAAGGTGCGAACCGCCTCGTGAAGCTTGCCGGAGTTCGTTCTGTGGCACTCATCGATAAATGCGATGATATTTCCCTTTGCCTTATAGTCCTTCGGAAGGTTAGCAAGTAGCTCCTTGCGGTACTGGTCGATATCCGCCTGTTTTCCGGCATTGTGACCGTATTTGTGTATCAGAGAGCAGACGATAGAATTCTCATTTTTGTCCAGAATTGTTCTCAGGTCAGAGCAGCTTTTTGCTCTGACCACATTTTCATCCACATCAAAAAACAGGCTCTCAATCTGGTCGTCCAGTTCTTCTCGGTCGGTGATGATGACGACTCGACTGTCTGACACATTCTCGATAATCCATTTTGTCAGCCAGACCATGATGAGGGATTTACCGGAGCCTTGTGTGTTCCAGATGATGCCGCCATCCTTGTCATGGATTCTCTGCCTTGCGGCGATATTGGCAAAGTACTGATTGTGCCTTGCGACCTTTTTGATGCCAGCATCGAAAATTACAAAGTCATGGATAAGAGATAGGAAACGCTCCTTCTGGCAGAGGGCAACAATGCCGTCTCGTAGCAGATTCGTCTCTTTCTCGCGGAGAGCTTTAATTTCGGCGGACAGTGTGTCAGTTGCCTTTACATCTTCCTTCCAATTTAAATAGTATTTCTCCGGTGTTTCGGTCGTGCCATAACGCAGACCTTCGGCTTCGTTTCCGGCAAAGAGAAACTGCTCAGTGGCAAAGAAGCTCTCAATGTTTTCCTTCTTCTGATTTGTGAGCATCTGCCGGATACCTTCTCCGACACTGACGCAGGAGCGCTTCAGCTCAAACATACCAAGAGCGATGCCGTTGACATATAAGACGAGATCGGGACGTTTTGTGGTCGTGCGGTCATACCGTAGGACGGTCACTTCCTCCGCTACATAGAAATCATTGTTCCTCTTACCCGCATCTGTCCAATCAATATAGTGAACCGTGTCGCGGTGTCCGGCTTCATCCTTAACGCCCTGCAGTCCGTAGCGGAGGAGAGAATATACCGCCTTGTTCACCTGGTACAGCGTATCGGCCTGGTTGGAAACCCGGCTGCGCAGCTCCGCAACGGCCTTCGTGATCTGTTCTTTCTTATAGCCGCGCTTTTTGAGGCTTGCAATTAGCAGTTCTTCCTTGACGGGCGTATTATGGCGGTCTTCCAAGTTGCCGAGGAAGATATAACCGAGGTCATCAATGAGCCAATGTTTGACCTTGTTCTGTAATTTTCTTTCGGAATCAACTGACATTGTTATCCTCCTTGTCTTATAAGCCGTATCCGCCCGGTGAGCAGGTCATCCATCGCTCCGGCTTTGATTTGCAGCATTTTGTCTTTTTCTTCTTCAAGTGATGTGATCTCGGTGTCCAATGATAATAATGTAGACGCTATAGCTTCTTGCTCATGCTCATCGACGGGGTATCTAACCATACACTTGCCAATTTCACCTTTATTAATTTTTTTGGGTGTTGCGTGATGTAATGCTCGGTCATCAAGTTCCTTTTGAAATGATTTTCCCATAATGTAGTAGTACAGAAACAGGCTATTGATTTGAATGCTTTTGAATAATGCTAAACTAACATAAAAAGCTATAGGCTCATCGGTTGTGACTATACATGGAGTGCCTATATCACCGATGCGTGTCATCAATATATCGTTTTTTTCAGGTCGCACAGAGAAATCTCGGTCATAATCCTGTTTTGAAATATGCTTTTCAGAAAAATATATGTTTTTTATGTTTTCCACACTTACAAACCTAATACCTGAATTAGTATATTTAGGTGTTTGATGTGTTCCATCAAACACTTTACATATTTTTATAAGTTCCGTCTCGCTCCATTCATCGTTGAATCCCTTCAATCGCGTCCTACCGCTTACCAAATCATCCAAAGCACCGTTACGGATAGCTTTTTTCTTTTCGATAAGTTCTGTAAGGTTGGCAATGTGGGCGTCGATGCAGGAGAGCGTTCCGGCAATGGCTTTCTGTTCGGGGAGAGAAGGCTTGGGGAATTCCATATTAGCAATCATAGCTCGGCGAACTGAATCCACCGAAGATTTAGCCGTGTACTTTACAACCTCTTTTCGGAAATTGTGAGAAAAGAAGTAGTAGAAAAAACGTCCATCCACTCCAAAAAAATCTTTTATTACATAGACACGTTGATGCGCAGCAAATTCTCCGTTTACATAGTGATAAACCTTGCCTGTGCCAACGCCGTCACCTGCAGTTAATATAGCTTCGCAATCGTAATCTGCGACATTTATTCTTTCTACAATGTTAGAACGAACATAAAAAGGATATTTTCCGCCTTTGACATTGTCCTGAGTATCACGGCATCCCGTGCCAATATGAGATACTTTTTCAACAGTAGTTATTTCCCAATCTGTCGGATAAGTTACCATTTGTACCCCATCCTTTCAAGCGCCGCCTTGACCGCCGTTTTGGATGCAGATGTCTTTTCCTCAATCTGCTTCAAAGTTCGCTCATATCGCTTAGCTATCAGTAGCGCTTTGGAAGCAAGGGTGTTCAACACTTGGTCGACCTGTCTGCCGATATAATCGTACAGACGAACTATCCATTTTTCATCAAAGAGAAGATGCTTAATTTCGTCCACTGTCAACTCGCTGTATTTCTTTTCGACCTTGTCATCTAACTCTTTGTGTAGAGCTTTCAGCTTTTTATTTGCATCATCAAGCAAAGACAGCTTATCTTGATAAGCGATGAGAGCGGCATATTCGTCGGCATAGATTTCGGGAAGAACCGCGTTTGCCTGTGCATCTTTGAGTGCGGCGGCGATTTTGGATTTAATGAAAGCACCTTTTTTATTCTGCAGTTCATAGGCAGCAAGCGTTGGATTCTGCTTTAGCAGCGCCATGATAGAATCACTATCTCCGGCAGTGAAGAATTCGGCAATTTGCGTAAGCGCATTCGCTTCCTCTGATGTTTTCTTTGCGTCAAGTTCCTTAATTCGCTTGGTGAGGTTTGCCTTCGGTATGGAGTCGCCGTTTTCGTTTAAAACCTCAAGGAGCAGTCCTTCCTCACCGGATTCCTCCTCACGCATTTCATCCAGTTCGGACTCGATAATACCGCACTGTTCTTCGAGAGAGGTGATGGCGGCGCATTCGTCCGCAAAATATGTCCGTTCGATAATCGTTCGCGGAATCAGAGCGCCGTCAAAGGATTTTACCTTGGATTTGTCATCCACAGAAATGGTTTCACCGTTTTCGTCCTTTGCCTTTTTCTTGGCGTATTCGTAATCTATTTCACGACCGGCTTCGTAGCCGTTCACCTTGATGGCATACACATCATCTTGTAGCTTTTCATTCCAATAGTTGAGAAGACAGTCATACACGTCATATTTGTCCAGGAGTCTGGAATCGTGATATGCTGCGAGTACCTTGCCGGAGATGCCGCGAATAAGCACCTTGGGGCTTGTGTCTGAAGTAATGTTCAGAAGGATTTCTCGCACTTCATCTCGCCATGAGGAGAAGGTGACGACCAGCTCCTTATCTTTCTCGGCAACAATAGCGGCATCCTGATATATCGTTTCCTCAATATCATCAGAAGCCACAGCCAGTTTGTAAATGCTGTGTTCCGCATCCTGAGCGGAGAACAATACACTCTTGAGTTCGGGTGCCACCGTCCAAAGCTTTTCAAGTGAGTCGATATCCGTTTTCGGTATACCACCGTTTAAATGCGCGGCAATGTTCTGCGGAAGGGTGTCATCAACTTTCGGAATATAGCGTGGGATGTTCAGGTTGCCGTCGTTTTCTTCGAGAATCGATTGATAGTTGACGAAGCGAGAATAGCCTTCTTCTAAAATTTGTCCGTTGAAATAGCGGACGATTTTCTCAATGTCCTGTTCGCGCAGACGGTTCTTATTTCCGTCCTTTTTATAGCCGCTGCTGGCGTCAATCATAAAGATGCCGGTTCTGCTTTCGGCGTTTTCCTTATCAATGATGACGATGCAGGCAGGGATGCCAGTACCATAGAAGAGGTTGGCAGGCAGACTTACAATACCCTTAATCCACTTCTTTTCAAGAATCTGCTTGCGGATAGTTTCCTCGGCATTGCCTCTGAACAGAATGCCGTGTGGCATAACGATGCCTGCTTTGCCGGTCAGACTCAGCGATTTCAGAACATGGAGAAACCATGCATAGTCGCCGTTCTTTTCCGGCGGAATTCCGTAGTCATCGAATCTTTTGTATTTATCATTTGAGGGCTTGATTCCGTCTGTCCAAGCCTTGTCGGAAAACGGAGGATTCATGACGATGAAGTCAAACTTTTTCAACTCGCCGAACTCGTCCAGATACTGCGGGGCTGAAAGTGTGTTGCCACTTTTTATTTCGCCAGTGCCTTTGTTATGAAGAATGAAGTTCATTTTTGCAAGACCAGCGGTATCGGGGTATTTTTCCTGTCCGAAAATCGTGACGATAGAAGCGCCGCCTTCATCCACGGGCGCTTCATCCGCAGCACGGATTAAGAGGCTTCCACTTCCTGCCGCAGGGTCGTACAGAGTCCATTTCTTGTTAACATCGTTTTTAATGCTACCGATGCCGATAAGCCGGGCGATTATGCGTGAAACCTCACTTGGTGTGTAGAACTGTCCCTTACTTTTGCCGGATTCCTGCGCAAACTTCATCATGAAGTATTCGTAAGCGTCACCGATGATGTCATCGCCGCTTGCCCGGTTACTCTTGAAATCGATAGCAGGATTCTGGAACACGGCGATAAGCCCTGAAACTTTGTCGACCAGCTCCTTGCCGGAGCCGAGTTCATCCGGGTTGTTAAAACTAACGTCCGGCAAAGAACCCTGCAGTCTATTATCTTCCAGGAACTTCTGAATAATTTTATCGACTCTTTCACCAACATCACTTTTACCTTTGGCGGCAATAAGGTCGTCAAAGGAACCGCCCGGATTGACGGTAAACTCGGCGAACCTACGCCCCTTATATCTGTCAGACACATATTTGAAGAATAGCAAGACAAGCACATAGTCCTTATAGCGTGACGGCTCGACACCGCCTCTTAATTTATTACAAGCTTCCCATAACAGGGAGTACAATTCTGATTTTTTCACAGCCATATTCCTCTTTTTACTCCATTCTCATTTATGTAGTGTACATTTTATAGAATTCTATGGAAGATTTACTCCATAGCGCTTTTGCCGCTTTTGACCCAAGCATCAAGCTCGGACACTTTGAACTTCCACTGTTTTCCTATCTTGTGGGCGGGTATTCCTTTATCTTTTCTAATCCAGTCCCTTACGGTAACGGACTTCACGCCTAAGTAAGTAGCTGCTTCATCAATATTTATCCACTTATCATTGATAATCTCGCTCATTTTTTCACCTCGTCATATTTCTGGCGGTTATACAAACCTACAATAAAGTATAGCACAGAATTTGTGACTTTACAAGTTGTTTGCTGTTGTTTGTTGATATTTATTTGCATTTGAGTTGTGATGATCAACCCAAAACTATAATTTGCTTCACTTAGTTAGTGTTTGCCGAGTGCACACCCTATGCACACCCCCAAGTTTCCGTTTGCCGAGTGTAAGGCGTAATACGCTTATATGCTCCGTTTACAGGGCTTTTTCTTTGCACTCTGCAAACGGGAGGAAACAAAAAAGCCGCCAGAAAGCCTTGATACCAAGACCTTCTTACGGCTACCGTGTGCAAAATAAGAACGCCAGCATTGTATCAATACTGACGTTCTTATATGGTGGAGGCGGCGGGAGTTGAACCCGCGTCCGAAGAGTGATTAAGACAAGCTTCTCCGAGCACAGCCTGTATTTTGATTTCGGATTACGAACTCCTGCAGGCAGGATCTCTCATCCTATCT
>Ga0116178_10001558_pt1 | contig 18973 bp, 17 predicted proteins | sample AD_STIC12_MetaG_FD_89880 | JGI IMG/M metagenome (GOLD analysis project Ga0116178, IMG submission 89880) | Active sludge microbial communities of municipal wastewater-treating anaerobic digesters from USA - AD_STIC12_MetaG | ecosystem: Engineered > Bioreactor > Anaerobic > Digestate | place: USA... | reverse complement strand
CGTAGGCCATCGCCTGGCCGAAGGCGGCGTGCATCCCCGTCAGCCTCCCCAGCTCGGCCGCCTGGTCGACGCCGTGGGCGCGCGTGGTCTGGTTGTCGACCTCCTGGAGCGCCACCACATCCGCCGCCGCGCGCGCGATGACGGCCGCCGTCCGCGCGAGGTCGATCCGGCCGTCCGTGCCCTCGCCGTGGTGGATGTTGTAGGTCAGCACCCGCAGCCGCGCCGGCTCCGCCGCCTGGCGTGAAGCGGCCGCGCTCGCCAGGACGGCGAGCAGCACGATCCAGCAGGTTCTCAACGCTCCGGGAATCCTCGTCACGGCAGCACTCCGACTTCGGTGCCGAGGGCGCGATCTGGACGGCTGGACTGTTGAGTGGTGGGCGCTAGTGGATTCGAACCACTGACCCCCGCCGTGTGAAGGCGGTGCTCTACCGCTGAGCCAAGCGCCCACTGGGAACGCGCAGTTCATAAGTCTATCGAAAGACGGGCCCGCTGGGCAACAGGCCGGCGAGCGCCCGGCGCGAGGCTACTCGCGGCTGTCGGACAGCCGCCGCCCGAGGGGCCGCCACATTCGACGTCCTGCGGATCGCTCGCGCGCATCAGCTCCTGCCTCGTGTGTTCTTTCACGGCGTGCGCCAGCACAGCGGGCGTTTGCGAGACCGCGAACGGGCCGTTCCCAATCTCCGCCTCGAATCCCAGGTCCGCGCCCAGCCCAGCGATCGCGCCGCCGACGTTCAGCGGCAACGGGCGCTGTCGCCAGTCGGGCAAGCGTTGCGCATCCGCTCGCTGGAGCGCCGCCCGTCCCGGAATCTCCGTTCATGGCGAGATCCGTGCAGCAGGCACACGAGTGCAGCCCGACGGGTCAAGCCGCCCGGCAGGCCGGTCCCGGGTCGGGAATCCTACAGCGTGCCGTACAGCCTGTCGCCGAAATCGCCGAGCCCGGGCACGATGTACTTCCTGTCGTTCAGGCACTCGTCGATGACGGGCGTGAAGATGTCGACATCGGGATGATGCCGTTCGACGAGCGCGATGCCCTCGGGAGCGGCGACGATGCACAGGATCTGGATGCGGCGAGCGCCTGAGGCCTTGAGCAGGTCGAGGGCCCCGACCGCGCTGCCCCCAGTGGCGAGCATGGGGTCGATCATCAGCACGTGGCTCCGGGCGAGCCCCGGCGGCAGCTTCGTGTAGTAGCGGGAGGCGATCGCGGTCATTTCGTCTCGCTGGAGCCCGATGTGGCCGACGCGGGCGTTGGGGACGAGGTCGAGCACCGCATTCAGCATGCCGAGCCCGGCCCGCAGGACGGGCACGACGATGACGTCCGACGCGATGCGCTGTCCGGTGGCCGGGCCGATTGGCGACATCACGGTGGCGGTTTCCACGGGAAGGGCGCGGAGGGCCTCGGCCGCGAGCAGCACGCTGATGCGCTCGGCCATGCGGCGGAATGCCGGGGGCTCGGTCTGAGCGTCGCGAAGCGACAGCAGGATGTCCTGGACCAGCGGATGACGGACGAGGATGACGGCCACGCGGAGACTATACACGAACGCCCGAGGAGGCGGCTACGCGGCGCCCTACGGTAGAATCGCAGGCATGACCATGCGAACCTCCTCGTCGTCAGCCGTGCGGCGCGCGGCTGGACTGGCGGCCGTGGTGGCGGCCGCCTCCGCGGCGGCGCTCGCGGCGCCGCCGCAGCCCAGGCGCGCGTCGCTCGTCGTCACCGGCGGGACGGTCATCACGATGGACGCCGAACGCCGGATCCTCTCGCCGGGCGCGGTCGCGATCTGCGGCGACTCGATTGCCGCCGTGGACACACCTGCGGCGATCGCCAGGCGTTTCGTCGCGGCGGACATCGTCCGCGCCGATGGCGCCGTCGTCTTGCCGGGGCTCGTGAACACCCACGGCCACGCGCCGATGGTGATGTACCGTGGCCTGGCCGACGACCTGGCCCTCATGGACTGGCTCCAGAAGTACATCTTCCCGGCCGAGAGCAAGACGGTCACGCCCGAGCTCGTTCGCGTGGGCACGCGGCTCGCGGCCCTGGAGATGATCCAGTCCGGGACGACGCTCCACACGGACATGTACTACTTCGAGGAGGAGGTGGCCAGGGCCACCAAGGCCGCGGGCATGCGCGGCGTCCTAGCGCAGACCGTCATCGGCTTCCCGGCGCCGGACGCGAAGACGCCGGCCGACGGCCTGGCGCGCGCGAAGCGCTTCATGGAGGAGTTCAGGGGCGACCCCCTCATCGTGGCCACGGTCGCCCCGCACTCGATGTACACGGTGGATGCCGAGTCGCTGAAGGCGTCGCGGGACCTGGCCAGGACGTTCGGGGTGCCGCTCGTCACCCACCTGGCGGAAACCGACGACGAGGTCCGGCGGTCGCTTGAGGCACACCGGCTCACGCCGGCCGCCTACCTCGACTCGCTCGGGTTCTGGGACACTCCGGCACTCGCCGCGCACGGCGTTCACCTCACCGACGATGACATCGCGCTCCTCCGGCGCCGGGGCGTCGCGCTGTCGCACAACCCCGAGAGCAACATGAAGCTGGCGAGCGGCGCCGCGCCGATTGTGAAGTGCCTCCGAGCGGGCCTCGCCGTCGGCCTCGGCACGGACGGCGCCGCCAGCAACAACGATCTCGACATGTTCGAGGCCATGCGTCAGGCGGCGTTCCTGCACAAGCTGACCGACAAGGACCCGACGGCGGCCTCGGCGCGGACGGTACTCGAGATGGCGACCATCGGCGGGGCCGCCGCGCTTGGCCTGGCCGACCGGATCGGGTCGCTGGAACAGGGCAAGCGGGCGGATCTCATCGTGGTCTCGATGCGCGCGCCCCGCCAGACGCCGATGTACAACCCGGTGTCCCACCTCGTCTACGTCACAAGGGGCGATGACGTCCGCACGACCGTCGTGAACGGCCGGATCCTGATGCGCGATCGGCGGATGCTGACCCTGAACGCGCCCTCGGTCCTCGCCGATGCCCGGCGCCTGGCCGCGAGGGTCCGCGAGGCCGTCGAGGCCGCGAAGCCGCCTCAGTCGAGCACGGCCAAGTAGGGCAGGTGGCGGTACTGCTCGGCGTAGTCGAGACCGTAGCCGACGACGAAGCGGTCCTCGATCGTGAAGCCGATGTAGTCGACCTTGACGTCCACCTTCCGCCTCGAGGGCTTGCTGAGCAGGCAGGCGGTTCTCAGCGACTTCGGGCCCCGGGCGCGCAGGATCTCCTGCAGGTAGGCCAGGGTCAGCCCGGTGTCCACGATGTCCTCGACGATGATCACGTTCCGGCCCTCGAGGCCCGAGTCGAGGTCTTTCAGGAGGCGCACCTCTCCGGACGAATTGACGCTCTTCCCGTAGCTCGACACCGCCATGAAGTCGAGGCTCACGCCGCGGTCCATGGATCGGACGAGATCGCCCAGGAAGACGAAGGCTCCCTTCAGCACGCTCACGAAGTGCAGCTGCGCATCATCGGCGTAGTCGCGTCCGATTTCGAAGGCCAGTTCCCGGACGCGCCGCTGAATGTCCTCGGCTGGAATCAGGATGTTCTTGGGTGCCTCGTACGCCATCGGGTGACAGCCTAGCACAGCCGGGGCGCCGGGAACCGAAACACGGCCTCGCCGGGCGGCTGACGGGCTCTGCAGGGGGATGGAGCGGGCTACGGGAATCGAACCCGTCTAGCTGGCTTGGGAAGCCAGAGCATTACCACTATGCTAAGCCCGCCCGCCGGACGCGCGAGTTCCCATTCTAGCAGACTCCGGCCGCCGCGACTCGCCCCTGGCGCCTGGCGCCTAGCCCCTGATGAACCCCAACACCTCGTCCCGCTTCTGGGCCATCAACTCGGGAGTGTCCGCCTCGAGGTTCAGGCGCAGCAGGGGCTCGGTGTTCGACGGGCGCACGTTGAAGTGCCAGCCCGGCGCCTCGACCGACACGCCGTCCAGACGGTAGACCTGCGCGCCGGGAATGGCGGCTCCCATGGCGGCGAGGCCCTCGAGCTTCTCCTCGACGAGCTCCATCGACTTCACCTTGGTGTTGATCTCGCCCGAGATGAAGTACTTCGCCCGCAGGGGCTCCAGGAGCTGGTGCATGGACTGGCCCTTCACGGACATCAGTTCGAGAATGAGCATCGCGGGAATGAAGCCGTTGTCGGCGTAGAAGTTGTCGCGGAAGTAGTAGTGGCCCGTGACCTCGCCGCCGAACACGGCGTTCTCCTCGCGCATGCGCTTCTTGAAGAACGCGTGGCCCACGCGGTTCATCAGCGCCCGGCCGCCGAAGCGCGCCACGGTGTCCCGCACGGCGTAGCTCGCCCGCAGGTCGTAGACGATCGTCCCGCCGGCCTCTTTGCGGAGGAAGGCTTCCGCCAGCAGGGCCGTGACGAAGTCGCCCGGCACGAACTCGCCATCGCGGTCCACGAAGAAGCAGCGGTCGGCGTCGCCGTCCCAGGCGATGCCGAGATCCGCGCGCTCGGCGGCGACGCGCTCGACGAGGTCCCGCCGGTTCTCCTCGATGAGCGGATTGGCCTCGTGAGTGGGGAACGTGCCGTCGATCTCGAAGCACAGCCGCGTGGTCCGGCAGGGCAGCGCCTCGAACAGCTTCGGCGCCACGAGGGCCCCCATTCCGCTCCCTGCGTCGAGCACGACGTTGAAGGGCTTGACGGCGGCGGCGTCGATGAAGCCGAGGACGTGCGCCACGTAGTCGTCGAGGAGGGCGGCGTTCACCGAGAGCGAGCCCGGCGCCGGCGCGGGCGCGGGGATGGCGCCGCCGGTGATCATGTCCCGGATCTGGGATATGCCCGCCTCGCCGCTCAGCGGGAACGCCTCGGCGCGGACGAGCTTCATCCCGATGTAGTCCTTCGGGTTGTGCGACGCCGTGACCATCGCGCCGCCGTCGTGGTGGTCCCTGGCCACCGCGAAGTACAGCATGTCGGTGGCGATCATCCCGTAGTCGGTCACGTCGGCGCCCTGCTCGCGGGCGCCCTCGATGAAGGCGGCGGCAATGGAGGGCGCCGAGATGCGCATGTCCCGGCCGACGGCGATGCGCCTGGCGCCGAGGTAGGCCACGAAGGCGCGGCCGATCTGCCGGGCTGCCGCCTCGTCCACGTCGGCGGGGTAAATGCCTCTGATGTCGTACGCCTTGAAAATGCCGGGGTTCACGCGCATCGATGCCTCTCCCTCACAGGCCCGCGCCCAGGCGGGAATGATCCGTCACCGACGACTTGTCGCCAAGGATCGTGCCGGCCTCGACGACGACGTCCCGACCGATGTGGCAGTGGCGGCCCACGATCGCGTTCCGGAGCGCCGCGTCGCGGGAGACCCGCCCGTTGGGCCAGACGATCGATGCGTCGATCACGGCCCCTTCCTCCAGGATGCAGTCCCGACCGACCACGCTGTAGGGAAGCACGCGCGCACCGGCCTTGAGGACGGTCCTGTCGCCCACGTAACACGGCCCTTCCACCGATGCGCCGTCTTCGATGCGGACGTCGCGGCCGAGGACCTGCGCGCCGCGCGGCTGCGCGGCGAACGGCTCGGCCAGGAATCGGCGGTCCATGATGTCGCGGTGCACCTGCAGGTACTTCTCGGGTGTACCGATGTCAATCCAGTAGCCGTGGTACACGAACGCCACGAACGCCTCCTGCCGCTCCACGAGCGACGGGAAGAAGGCCCGCTCGATCGACGACGCGGTGTCCTTCGGAATGCGGTCGAACGTCTCCGGCTCCAGGACGTAGATGCCGGCGTTGATCGTGTCACAGGTGACGTCGTTCGGGCCCGGCTTCTCGAGAAACCGCCGCACGTTTCCGTCCGCATCCGTCTCGACGAGGCCGTACTCGGACGGATTGTCCACCGGCGTGAGCACGATGGTGGCCTTCGCGCGCCGCTCCCGGTGGAGGCGCACGACGTCGCCGAGGTTGACCTGCGTCATCACGTCGCCGTTGAACACCACGACCGTGCCGGTGTCGGCGCCCGTCGCGTACTTGATCGCGCCGCCCGTGCCGAGCGGGCTCGGCTCGACGACGTACGAGATGCGCGGCCCGCCGTCGCCGCCCTCGCCGAGCACCTCCTGGATGCGCCGGGGCTGGTAGTTGAGGCTCAGCACGATCTCGTCGATCTCGGGCACCGTCCGCACGAGGTCGATCTGGTAGTTGAGGAAGGCCCGATCGAAGACGGGCACGATCGGTTTCGGCGTGTGGAGCGTGAGGGGACGCAGCCGCGTGCCCTTGCCCCCGGCGAGGAGAATGGCTTTCATGACAACGTCACCATCTTATCGCAAGCACGCTAAAATAGGCCCCGGATGAACCTCCCGAACGCGCTGACCCTCACCCGGATCTTCCTGGTGCCGCTGCTGGTCGTCGTCCTGCTGACGAAGGTCGAGTGGCCGGTCATGGGCGTGTCGAGCCAGGTGCTCGGCGCGGCGATCTTCGCCGTCGCCGCCGTCACGGACTGGCTGGATGGCTACCTCGCCCGGCGCCGCAGGCAGGTCACCACCCTCGGACAGCTCATGGATCCGATCGCGGACAAGCTGCTCACCGCCGCCGCGTTCATTTCTCTGGTCCAGATGGGCGCCGCCCCGGCGTGGATGGTGGCCATCATCATCGGCCGCGAGTTCGCCGTCACAGGCCTGCGCAGCGTCGCCTACGCCCGCGGCGTCGTCATCCCGGCGTCCCCGCTGGGCAAGGCCAAGATGATCAGCCAGATCGCCGCGATCCTCCTGCTCATCCTGGGCCACGAGGGCTTCAGGCCGTTCTTCCTGCTGGGCAAGATCGCGCTGTGGGCCGTGCTCGCGATCTCGGTGGTCTCGGCGGCGGATTACTACCGGCGGTACGCCAGAGCCTCGACGGCCTAGCACCGCCTTCGGTTACTTCTTCGCCGGTTCGGGCGTCGCCGGCCGGGGCGCCGGCGTCTGGAGTCCCTTCTTCGCCAGCGGCGCGAACGAGCTATTCTCGAACTCCTTGAGGACGCGGTCGAAATACGGAAGCGCCTCGGCGTGCCGCCCGGCCTTCAGCAGCGTGTCGCCGAGATAGTAGTACACCGCGTCCCGGTACGGGAAGTCCGGATCGTCCTTCAGCACCGCCTGGAAGCGCGAGATGGCGCCGGGGTACCAGCCAGACCGGTAGTAGAAGTACCCGACCTTGAAGTGCGAGTCGGTCAGCCGCGTCTGGGCCTCGCGCAGCTTCGTCTGCGCGTCCGGCACGAGCGGGCTCTCGGGAAAACGCTCCAGGAAGGCCGTGAACTCGGCAATGGCGTCCTTGGTCGCGGTCTGGTCGCGCTCGGCGGACTGCATCTGCCCGAAGTGGCACATCCCGATCCTGAACTGCGCGTAGTCGGCGCGGGGGTTGGTCGGGTAGAAGGTCAGGAACTCGCGGTACTCGTTCTGGGCGAGGACGAGCGACTCGACCGTGTTCTCGCCGAAGTAGGTGTCCCCGAGCCCCAGCTTCGCGTCCGGCCGGTAGGCGCTCTGCGGGTAGTTGTCCACCAGCTGCACATAATGGGCGCGCGCCTGCGACCACTTCTTCCGGGCCACGAGCTCGGCGGCGCGCTCGAAGAGATACCTGTCGCCTTCGAGGATGCCGGGAGGAACCGGGTTCCGGTTTCCGGCACACCCGGGCGCGAGCCCGAGGGCCACGAGGAACAGGCCTGGCAGCGCGACACGACGCGAACGACGCGGCATAGGCACGATCCCGATCCCGCGGGGTCCGGGCGCAGGAAGATCCCGAACCCGCCGCCCCCGGCCGGCCGCCAGCCGGCCCCCCCCGGGGGCATGACGAGGCCGCCGCGCAGGCGGCCAGATTCCCATTCTACATCGACGGCGACGGCGCCATTCCCGCAGGAAGGGCGAACAACCGCCTGACGTGCTCCGGCAGCCGCCTGGGCCGGCCTCCCAGGTCCGTCGAGGCGTGGGTCGTGTGGCCCTCGGCCAGCACCGCGCCGTCCTCCTGCCGGACGACTTGGTAATCGAAGCGGACGCGCGCGGGCGAGAGGAGCACGCCTCGCGCGCGGATCTCGAGCTCATCGTCGTAGCGTGCCGGGATGCGGTAGCGGCAGGACGCCTCGATGACGGGCAGCATCACGCCATCGCGCTCCTCGAGGGCCCGGTACGACCAGCCCAGATCCCGCAGCCACTCGCACCGGCCGACCTCGAACCAGGCCAGGTAGTTGGCGTGGTAGGCGATGCGCATCTGATCCGTCTCGGCGTAGCGCACGCGAATGGGCGTCACCGAGGTGCGCCCGCTCACCGCGGCCCCCGGGGCGACGCCAGACGCTCCTGCGCGGCCGCCACGGCCGCCGCCCGCAGGCGCCTCGCGGCGGCCTCGGCATCGTCGGACCGGAAGACCGCCGTCCCCGCCACCAGCCAGTCCGCGCCCGCGGCGACCACGCGGGAAACCGTGCGGTCGTCAATGCCGCCGTCGACCTCGATGGCAGCGGCATTCCCGGCCTCGTCGAGCAAGGACCGCATCGCCTGGATCTTCGACAGGCTGCGCGGGATGAAGGTCTGGCCGCCGAAGCCCGGGTTCACCGTCATCAGCAGGACGAAGTCGACGTCCCCCGCCACCTCTTCGAGCGAACCCACGGGCGTCGAGGGATTCAAGACGGCACCGGCCTTGAGGCCCAGGCCCTTGATGAACGCCAGCGTGCGGTGCAGGTGCGGCAGCGCCTCGACGTGCACCGAGATCAGCGAGGCCCCGGCCTCGGCAAACGCGGGAATGTGCCGGTCGGGGTCCTCAATCATGAGATGCACGTCCAGCGGCAGCGACGTGACCCGTCGCAGCGCCCGGACAACGAGGGGGCCTACCGAGATGTTGGGCACGAAGCGTCCGTCCATCACATCGACGTGGATCATGTCGGCGCCGCCGCGCTCGGCGGCGGCGACGGAGGCGCCGAGGGCCGCAAAGTCCGCGGCGAGGATCGACGGGGCGAGGCGCACGCTCATCGGCTCACCTCCAGCGAGATCGGCTGGTCCGGGGCCGCCTGGAACCCGGCGGACGGCGATTGCCGAAGGACGATGCCCGGCGGCGTACCGGGATAGGGCTGCTGCGAGACGACGCTCACGCGGAGGCCGTGGCTGCGGAGGACGGCCACAGCCGCGTCGGCCGACGTGCCGATGAGATCGGGCATGACGAACCCCGCCGCCCGCTCGCCGCGGTTCACGAGGATACCGACGCGCGTATGGCGGCTGCCCGGGGCCGGGTCCTGCGCCACGACGGTCCCGGGCGGAAGATCGGACGATCGGATCTCCGCCACAGAGGAGATCTCGAACCCCTCCTGCAGCACCCGGGCTTGCGCCGTCCGCTCGGACTCGCCGACGAGCGCGGGCACGATGGAGGCGCGGGAGCCGGCGCTCAGCCACACGCGCACGCTGCGCCCCCGTCGCACGACGGCTCCGGCGGCCGGATCCTGCGACGCGATGCGTCCGGCCGCGACGGTCGGGCTGAAGGGCCGGCTGTCGTCCACCTTGATCGTCAGACCCGCCTCGTCCATGGCCCGGCCCGCCTCGATGAACTCGAGCCCCACCAGCGCCGGAACGGCCACTTCCCGGGCGCGCAGGGCGACCCGCATGGCGCCTGCGGCAAACAGCGCATACGTGGCCAGCAGGCCGGCCGCGATGAGGACGGTGCGCCCGAACGAGCGTGCGCGCGCGCTGCGAGACATCGCTGGCGGCACTGTACTACACGAGCGGCGCGCCCCACCACCGGTCAGGACCGCTAGACCCGCCGCAGCTGGGCGGCGAAGAACGCTTCGAGGCCGTGCTGATGCGGCGTCGTGCGGAGGCAGCCGCGATCGTCGAGGCAGGCGGCCACGCCCGGGTCGACGCGGCGGGGCCCCAGCCTCGGGTCCTCGAGGAGGAATCCCGGCGCGGACGCGAGAAACGCCTCGACGACCGACTCGTTCTCCTCGGGTTCGCTCGAGCACGCGGCGTAGACGAGGCGGCCGCCGGGGCGCACCGTGCGCGCGGCCTCGGCCAGCATGAGGAGCTGGCGTCCGGCAAGGTCCAGGAGGTCCGCCTCGGTGCGGCGCCATCGGACGTCGGGATCGCGGCGGATCGTCCCCAGGCTCGAACACGGCGCATCCACGACCACGCGATCGAACACGGCCGCATAGGGGAGCCCGCGGAGCGCGTCGTGCCGCACGACGCCTACGCCCGCGGCGCGCGCGGCCGCAAGGGTCCCGAGGAGGAGACGGACGCGCCGGGGCCGGACATCGCCCGCGACCAGAAACCCGCGGCCGCCGAGGGCGGCGGCGAACTGGATCGTTTTCCCGCCCGGCGCCGCGCACACGTCGAGGACACGCTCGCCCGGCTCCGGCGCCGCGAACGCGCCGACGAGCTGGGACGCCTCATCCTGGGCGAGGAACAGCCCGGACCGCGCCAGAGGGCCGGCGAGCGGTTGTCCGGACTCCACAATCAGGCCGTCCGCCGCGAAGCGGCAGGCGCGCGCGCCCACACCGGAGGCGCGCAGCGCCGAGATCGCCTCGTCGCGGGAGGCGGAAGGGGCGACGACCCTCAGCGTGAGCGGCGCGGGCGCATTGTTGAACCTCACCCACTCCAGCGCCGTTCCGAACCCGTAGCGCGCCATCCATCGCGCCGCCAGCCATCGGGGATGGGACCAGGTCACGCTCAGGTGGCCGAGCGGATCCGACGGCCCGGGCATCGGGAGTCGCGAGCGCTCACGGCTGAGACGCCTCAGGATCGCGTTCACGGCGGCTGCCGCGCGGGGGTGCCCGGCCTCCCGGCACAGATCGACCGCGTCGTCGACGGCGGCGGAGGCGGGGATGCGGTCGAGGTGCAGGAGCTGGAACGCGCCCGAACGAAGGACGTCGAGGACGGCGGCATCGAACCGATCGACGCTGCGGCCGCCGGCGTGCGCGATCGCGTGGTCGAGCGCGGCCCTCCACCGGGTCGTGCCGAGCGCGATCTCGGACGCCAGCGCGCGATCACGGAGGTCGTTCAGGGGCTTCCGCTCGGCGTCGATGGCCGCGGCCAGATCAGAGCGCCCCTCGCGCACACGCGCGAGGGCGCGAAGCGCCGCGCGGCGCGCAGGAGCCGGCACGGGCGTCAGCAGCCTCCGTCCAGGCCGGACGAGCCGGGCGGGGACGGCGTGTCGAAGCGCGAGCCCGGCGTCACGGCGTAGCCGGACGCAAAGTCGCGCGCGGCCATGGCCCGGCGCCCTTCCGGCCGCACCAGCAGGATGTCGAGCTGGCCCGACCCGCACTGCACGCGCAACGCGTCGCCTGCCATCGAGACGACGTGCCCGGGAGACAGCGTGGAGGAGGGCGCATCCTGGACCCGCCGCGTTCGGATGACGATCACGCGCTTGCCTCTCAGCCAGGTCCACGCCAGCGGCCAGGGGTGAAGGCCCCGGACCTGGTCGTGGATCCGCCCGGCGCCGGCCGTCCAATCGATGACGCCCTCTTCCTTGCGCAGGCGCGCTGCGCAGGTGGCAGCCGATTCGTCCTGAGGCGTCGCGACGGCGCCGGTTGACGCCAGGGCCTCGATCACGCCGAGCAGGAGCCTGGCCCCAAGCCCAGCCAGGCTTCGCTCCAGCTCCTCGCTCGTCTCGTCCGGCCCGATGGGGATGGCCGCGGCCGAAAAGACCGGGCCCGCGTCCAGCTCCTCCACGACGCGCATGATGCTGACGCCGGTCTCCGCGTCGCCCGCCATGACGGCCCGATGGATCGGCGCGGCGCCGCGGTACCGGGGCAGCAGGGATGCGTGGACGTTGACCAGCCCGAGCGGCGGCAGGTCGAGCACTGCGGCCGGCAGGATCTTTCCGTACGCCGCCACCACGCCCACGTCGGCCTGCAGCCCGCGCAGGTGCTCCAGGAACGCCGGGTCCTTCAGCCGCTCGGGCTGGAGCACCGGCACGCCGGCCGCAGCAGCCACACGCTTGACTGGACTGTCGCTGACGCGCTGGCCCCGGCCTCGAGGGCGATCCGGCTGCGTGACGGCGCCAACCACGGCGTGGCGCGAGGCGAGCAGCGCCTCGAGCGACGGCACGGCGAATTCCGGTGTGCCGAAGAACACGGCGCGAAGGGAGCGGGACGCCACTACCACTTCCCCGACCGGCTCAACTTCCGGATGCGGCGGACGATCAGGTCGCGCTGAATGCCATGGAGCCGATCGACGAACACGCGTCCCTCGAGGTGATCCATCTCGTGCTGAAAGGCCCGCGCCAGCAGGCCCCTGCCCTCAACGATCCGCTCCCGGCCTTCGAGATCCAGGCCCTTGACAACCGCGCGGGCGGGCCGGCCCACCGTGGCAGCGAAGCCCGGAACCGACAGGCAGCCCTCCTCTTCGAGCTGCAGCCCCTCCCGCTCCACGAACTCGGGATTGATGAACGTCATCAACCCGTCCTTCGAGCGGCCTGCCGAGACGTCCACGACGAACACCCGGAGGGGCACCCCGACTTGGGGAGCAGCAAGGCCGACGCCTGGCGCGGCGTACATCGTCTCGACCATGTCCCGGACGAGGTCGCCGATCTCTCCCGTGACGGTCGTGATGGGTTCGGCCGCAAGATGCAGGACGTGCTCGCCGTATTTCACGATCGGGCGAATCATGGAACGCCGGCCCTTCCGTGGGGGTCCCACGCCGCGCGGGTGCCGCCGCCGGTTCCTTCGGCGCCGGCACCGCCCCGGGAGCCGTGCCGCCGCTTTGTCAGAAAGCGCAGCGGCGCGAAGCCATTCTATACGAAGTTTCTGCACTCCCTCCGCGAGACGGCGCCGGAAGCCGCGGCGTTCACGGGCGCTTTCCCGTGCGGCGCGGCGGAGTCCTTCTTGCACGGTCCGGGCCGGACGCCCGGACCCGGGCGGAGGCGAGTGTGGCGCCGCAATCGGAATGCGCTCCCGGACGGCGGGCGGACATCGAACAGGACTCGTGGGGCCGACGTCGGCCCTTCGCTGATCCTCGATCCGGGTCCGCCTGCGTGCGAGAACGACCGGAGGCCGGAGAGCACGTCGGCCCAACGGTTCCAATGGCGGCCGACTGGGCCGCGGCCGCGCTTGCGCGGGCCGGCGAACTCGCGGGGCGCGGACGGCACGCCGCTGCCGAGCGGGTGCTGAAGGCGGCGTCCGGGTCGCTGGCGCGGCGGGGGCTCGGCGCCGAAGCGGCGCGCCTCCAACTCGCCATCGGCCGCATCCGGCTGACGCGAGGACGGCGGCGAGAGGCCTGCGCCGCGTTCGAAGCCGGCCGCCGGCTCTTCGACGAGGCCGGCCGGCGAGAGGACGCCGTCCGGGCGGTGCTCCACCGCGGCGCCGCCCTCGTAGACGACGGGGATCTGGCGAATGCGGAGGCGCTCCTCCGGGCGGCCGGCACCGAGGCCAGGGCGCGCGGGTTGGACGGACTGGCGCGGGCTGCCGGCCTGCTGCTCGCGAAGTGCCTGTACTGGGCTGGGCGACTCGCGGCTGCACGCGACTCCAGCAGCGCCTTGCAGCCGGACGCCTGCGCGCGAGCGCGCGCTCCGGAAGCGGTCGCGGAACGTGACGACGAGTCGGCCGGCGCGAGCGCGAGCGGGAGCGTCGCGGCGCTGCCGGCGGGCCTGCCGGCGGGTGTCTCCGTCATCGCGGCGGAAATCGGCGTGCGCGCTGCACTCGACGCTGGCGACACCGCCCGGGCAGCAAGAACGCTGGCGGCAGCCGGCGATTGGAGGGACGCCGAAGAGCCCGGAGAGGCGGCTACCTTGTGCGGGCTCGCCGTCCTCGTGCGAGGCGCGCTTGGCGATGTGCCGACGGCGCAGCGGGAGTTCCGCGAGGGCCTCGCGCGGCTGCGCGCGTTGCACGCTCCGGCCTCCGCGATCGAGTTGCGCGCGACCCATATCGAGGCGCTCATCGACGCCGGCAGCCGGGCTGGTGCGCTGTCGCACCTCCGGCGCGTCTCGGGACGACCGTCTCCTCTCGCCACGGGGCTCGTTCGCGCGCGCCTGGAGGATCTGGCGGCGCGGCTCTCCCGGATGCCGGACGAGCCTGTTTGCCGAACTCCGCACGTGGAATGCGAGGCTGTCGTACGCATCCTCCGGCAGTGCCAGGATGCCGACGACGACCGCGGAGCCGTCGCGGGCGTCTGCCGCACCGTGCGCGCGGCGCTTGACGCCGCGTCGGTCAGCGCGCTCTATCTGAACGGGAACTCGCCGGCGATCGTCGCGAATGCCGGCGGCAGGCCGTGCCGGCCGGCGTTCGCCGTCCGCGCGGCGACCGCGCCTACGGCCATCGGGCCCGACGCCGACGCGTCGGGATGGGAAGCAGCTGCGCCCATTCAGCACGGCGGCCGGCCGCTCGGGGCGCTTGCCGCGCGCTGGGCGCCGGAGGGCGCGCCCGATCCGGCCCGGACTCGAGGCGTGCTGGCGGCCGCTGCGGCCGCGATTGCGCCGGCCTTTGCGGCGATCGCGGCGAGCGGGGTGCGGGCGGTTCAGGCCGGCTCGGACGCCGACGAACTGGCGGGTGCCAGCGAGACGATGGCCGCGCTGCGCGCGCGCATTGCGCGCGCGGCCGCCGCGCCGTTTCCGGTCCTCATCCAGGGCGAGAGCGGGACCGGCAAGGAACTCATCGCCAAGGCGATTCACGCCGGATCGGCTCGGCGGCAAGGGAGGTACTGCGCCGTCAATTGCGCCGCGCTCAGCGACGACCTCTTCGAGAGCGAGCTGTTCGGGCACGTTCGGGGCGCCTTCACCGGAGCCAGTTCCGACCGGCAGGGCCTGTTCGAGGAAGCGGACGGCGGGACCCTCTTCCTCGACGAGATCGCCGAACTCTCGCCCCGCGCGCAGGCGAAGCTGCTGCGCGCGATTCAGGAGGGCGAGATCCGGAGAATCGGGGAGAACCGCGCCCGGCGCGTGGACGCACGCATCGTGTCGGCGTCCAATCGCTCTCTCGCCGACGAGGCGCGGGAAGGTCGATTCCGCACCGACCTCCTGTTCCGCCTGGATGTCATCCGCATCTCGGTGCCCCCGCTGCGCGAGCGGCGGGAGGACATCGTCCCTCTTGCACGCCGCTTCTGGCGGGAGGCGACGGGGCGCGTCGGCGTGCGTGCCGAGCTGACGCACGCTGCGCTTGCTGCGCTCGCGCGCTACGACTGGCCCGGGAACGTGAGAGAACTGCAGAACACCCTGGCCGCCCTCGCCGTCCATGCGCCCCCGCGCGGAAGAGTCGGGCCGGCGAGCCTGCCGCAGGCCGTCAGCGAGGCGGCCGCCGGTCTCCCGGACACGGCCGTGACCCTGGCGGTCGCGCGCCGGAGGTTCGAGGAAGGCTACGTCCGTACGGCGCTCGCGCGCGTGGGCGGATGCAGGAGCGAGGCGGCAGCGGCGCTCGGCTTGACGCGTCAGGGCCTCGCGAAACTGATGGGGCGGCTGGGGATCGACGCCGGGGCAGGAGAAGACGCCGCCTACTGAGCGCGTGCGCGCAGGCCCAGCAGCGCGGGGTGGCGCGGGTCCAGGGCGAGCCCGCGCCCAATTGTCTTCCTGGCGGCGTCGATGTCGCCGATCGCGAGTTCGGCGCCGGCCAGTCGCGCCAGCAACGCGGGAGACCCCGACGGGCCCGCCGCAATCCTCCAGGCTGACACGGCGGCAGCCGTGTCTCCGAGCCGATGAGCGAGGTCGCCCACGCGCTCGTACACGGCCGGGAGGTTCGGATCGGACTCGGGCGAGATGGCGGCCCACCGCTCGAGCGCCATGCGCACGATGGCGTAATGGCGCATGCGCTCGGCCGCGTCGGCCAGCCAGATCAGCGTGTCGGGCGATACCGGCAGCCGGTCGGCCGCCGCCCGCAGCGCCGCTTCGCCGCGCACGAGGTCCTCGGAGAGCACAAGCGCCTGGCCGTAGCGGGCCAGGTCATCTCCCGACGCCGTCGCGCCCCGGGTGACGGGTTCGAGGGCCTCGATGGCTTTGCGCAGCCCGACGCGATCGCGAGTGCGCGCAGCGGCCTCGAACCAGACACGCCCGAGCGCGGAAAAGACCACCGCATGATCGGGAAAGCGCTGCGCTGCCTGACCCAAGAGGCCGACGGCCTGATCCTGCCTGCCCGCGCGCGCCAGGGCAAGCGCGAGCGCGGCCTGCCGCTCGGGCCGGTCGGGCTCGAGCGCCGCGATGGCCTCCAGCTGCGCGGCGGCATCGTCGAGCCGGCCCTTCTCGGCATACACGCCCGCCAGTTCCTCGCGAGCGGCAAGGAGCGCGGGCGATCCCGCGATTGCCTGCTCGAAGGCGGCGATAGCTCCGTCGGCGTCCCTGGTGTGCTTCAGGCACAGCCCCAGCAGGTAATGGGACTCCGACACGCGCGGAGCAAGCGCCGCAGCGCGGCGGAGCGGTTCGACTGCTCCCGCCGCGTCCCCCGCGCGGAAAAGGGCCAGGCCGAGCTTGTACTGCACCCGGGCGTCGGCGTCGTCGATGGCGGCGCACTTGCGGTAGGCGTCCACGGCCTGCGGGAGCCGCCCGAGATCGCAGCTCAAGTCCCCGAGCAACTCGGCGGGCCGCACCGCCGAGGGGTCGATCCTGACCGCCGCCCTCAAGTCCCGAAGCGCCGCCTCGGACTCGCCGCGCCTGCGGTAGGCCTCCCCGCGCCGCAGGTGGGCGATCATCGACCGTTCCTTGAGGGCAATGGCGCCGCTGAAGGCCTCGATGGCCTCGAACGGCCGGTCGCTCTCCAGCGCGCTGTTACCGGCCGCTACGAGCTCGCGGTACCGGATGTCCCGCTGCATGGCGAGCCCCGCGACGATGAGCCCGGCGGCCAGCGCCGTGAGCGCCAACGCCAGGGCGAGCGTGCGCTTCATCCCGGTTCTATCGTAGCAGCAGAAGGAACCTTTGCCGCATCTCCGTGTCTAATCCAGAGAGGGCGTTCGCGCGCATGCGTACTGCTATAGTTGGAGGCGGAACGGTGCCCGGAGAGCTGGTGGTGAAGGATGCGCGCGCACTGGACTGGCCTGGTGTACAGGACGAGGACGCGGCGTTCGTGCGCCGCTGCGTCGCCGGCGAAAATGCAGCGTGTGCCGCCTTGGTCGCGAACCATCAGCGGATGGTGTACCAGCTCGCCTACCACCTGCTGGGGGACGTCGAGGAGGCGCGGGATCTGTCGCAGGACGTCTTCCTGCAGGTCTTCCGCACACTCGATCGGTTCCGCGGGCAGTCCGCCCTGCGCAGCTGGATCTACCGCATCGCCGTGAACCTGGCCCGGAACCGCCAGCGCTGGTGGCGCCGGCGGCTGCGCAAGGATCAGGTGTCCCTCGACGAGCACGTCGAGCGCCATGGCCCCGACGTGCTGACGGACGCGTCGGCGACGCCGGAGGTGTCGCTGCGGCGCCGGGAGACGGCCGAGCGCGTCTGGCGCGCGCTGGCAGGGCTGCCGTTCGAGCAGCGGACGGCCATCGTGCTGCGGGAAATCGACGGGCTGAGCTACGAGGAGATCGCCTTCGCGCTCGGCATTGCGGTCGGGACGGTGAAGTCGCGTTTGACGCGCGCCCGGGTCGCGCTGCGCGAGCGGCTGCGCGAAGAGAGGGCCACATGATGCCGCTGTCGTGCGCCGTAGTCCGGGGCCGGCTGTCGGCCTACCAGGACGGAGAACTGCCGGTCGCCAGCCGCGTGGCCGTCGACGCGCACCTCCGCGCGTGCGCCTCCTGCGCGGCGGAGCTCGACGGCCTGCGTGAGCTGGGCGCCCTGCTGCGCGAACGAGCCGCCGACTCGGCCGCATGCCGGCCGTTCTCGCTCGAGGCCCTCGGGGCGGAGACTCTGAACCGGCTCTGCGCCGAGCGTGACGAGTCGGTGCCGGCCCTGCTGTCTCGAGCGTTCCAGGACATGCGCCTCGGGTACGCCGCCGTTGGCTCCGCGGCGCTCACTTGCGTGTCGGTCCTGCTCGTCATCGTCATCTTCCACTTCGCGCCGCTCAGCGCGCGCGCCGACTCCCTGGCCGGCATGATGGACACCCTGGGCGCCCCCGCCATCGGCCTGGACAGCCGCGTGGTGTCGCCGCCCTCCGGCTGGAGCCTGATCTCTGAAGACCTGGTGAGCGAGGAGGACGCGGTCTTCGCGCTGGCGGCGGTGGTCACGCGCAACGGCCGCATCGCGAGCCTCGAGTACCTCTCGGACCGGTCCACGAACTCGGAGCGCGAGCGGGCCATCAGGCTGCTTGACGAGCTGTCCCGCGCGCGGTTCGAGCCGGCGCGCCTGGGCGGCACACCGGTGACGGTGAAAACGGTCCTCGTGCTGGCGCGCACGACCGTGCGCGGAAAGATGCCCCCGGCGGCCAAACAGAGCCGGCTTCCCCGGGGACCGGACGCCGTGCGCGGGTAGCGCCGCCCTGAGCCGCTAGCGGAGGCCCGCCCCGCCCACTCTCGCCGTCGCGGTGTTGTTCATGCCGTCGGTGGCTCGGATGACCAGCCGGCCCTCCGCCTTCCCTTCGATGTGGATCGCGTAGCGCTCGCGGCGCGAGTCGGCGGCGCCGTCAACGGGGTAGGCCGCAATCCATCGGCCCGAGTCGATCGAGTACTCGACGACCGACAGCGGCGAGTGCGAGTCCGCCACCTCGAACTCCACTTCGGAGGACGACGCTCCCTGGACCGCGCGCAGGATCGTGATGGCGGGCGCGCCGTTGTCCACGTCGAAGGCCGCGCTCTCCAGTTCGCCGGTCAGCGCCTGCTCGGCCGGGTTGTTCGGCGCGTCCGAGGCCGTGACCTTCACAACGTACGTGCCGTCCGGCACCGACGTCGTGTCCCACGTCACGAGCAGCTCCGGCGCGTTGGCGCGGAGCGTCTTCCACTGGGCGTCCCCGACGGCGCGGAAGAACACGGCGTACTCCATCCGGTCGTCGTTGTCGTCCTCGGCCTTCCACGCGAACGCCTGCAGGCCCTTCTGGTACATCCGCCGACCGAGCGCCGGGCCGGATGCCGGCGTCTGCTGGGTCGAGCCGAGCGGCGTCGCGAAGGCCGGCGCGCGCGCTTCGCCGGGCACGTCGCCCAGGCCGGCGATCTCCGGTTCTCCGGCCGGGTACGGCCGCTGGAACACGATGCCGGGGGGATGCACCGTGATCTCGGT
>Ga0116178_10001553_pt1 | contig 19001 bp, 17 predicted proteins | sample AD_STIC12_MetaG_FD_89880 | JGI IMG/M metagenome (GOLD analysis project Ga0116178, IMG submission 89880) | Active sludge microbial communities of municipal wastewater-treating anaerobic digesters from USA - AD_STIC12_MetaG | ecosystem: Engineered > Bioreactor > Anaerobic > Digestate | place: USA... | reverse complement strand
TGAATACCCCGGCCAACTTCCGCATCGGGACGATCGGCAAGCCGGTGGACGGCGTCGAGGTGCAGATTGCGGCTGACGGAGAGATCCTCACCCGCGGCCCGCACGTCATGAAGGGCTACTGGAACAAGCCCGAGGCGACGGCCGAGGCGATCAACGGCGACGGCTGGTTCCACACCGGCGACATCGGGGTCATCGAGGACGGCTTCATCCGCATCACCGACCGCAAGAAGGACATCATCGTCACCGCCGGCGGGAAGAACATCGCCCCGCAGCCCATCGAGAACCTGATCAAGACCAACAAGTACGTGAGCCAGGCGGTCATGATCGGCGACCGCCGCAAGTTCCCCGTCCTGCTCGTGGTCCCCAACTACGACAACCTGGAGAAGTGGGCCGCCCTCAAGGGGCTCCTCTGGACCGATCGTGCGCAGCTCCTCCAGATGCCCACCGTGCTGGCCAAGATGGACAAGGAGGTGCGCAAGCAGCTCACCGGGCTCGCCTCTTTCGAAACACCGAAGAAGATCGCGCTCCTCGAGCACGACTTCACCGTCGAGTCGGGGGAGATGACGCCCACGCTCAAGGTCAAGCGACGCGTCGTCGACCAGAACTACAAGGCGCTGATCAACGCGCTCTACGAGGAAGAGGTCGCCGTCTAGCGCGCAGTGGTGCCCGCTGCCTAACGGCGACGGAGCGAGACCGGGGCGCTCGCCGCGCCTGAACTCTCGGCGACCCACTCGCGCGCGTCGCGCGCCAGCTCGCGCGCGCCGTCGGGGAGGGGCGCCGTCACCGGGGCGACCAAACGTCCCCCCGTGCGTAGCGCCCGAACGACCGCCCGCACGGTGGCCGCGCGGCTCGCCGTCGCCTCGTCGAGCCACGCCGCGCGCAGCGCCCCCGCCGCCACCGGGAGCCCGTCCGCGATTCGAATCGCCGAGGGAGGGCGCACGCCCCCACTCGCCCACGCCGGCGCGTTGAGCAGCAGCGGCATCACCTGCGCCTCATCTTCGAGGACCGCCGCCATCCGCGCGTGCTCCCCTCCCAGCAGCACGAGCCCTCCCCCGTCGGCGAGCGCGAGCAGCGCCCGCGCGCGCAGCAGCTCCTCCTCGTCAGGCGGCGCTCCCCCGAGATCCGCCCCGACCGGCGTCGCGCGCGCACGGCCGCCGGCATCGACTGCATCGGCCTCAGGGCCGGTGAAGTCGACCTCCCCGTGGCGCACCGCAAACTGCCGCCGACAGACGGGACAGCCGAGCGCCCCCTCGACGATGTCGCGCCCTTCGAAGCGGGTCACCGACGCGACGAGCCACGTCTCCTCGTGCGGCGATGGACAACGGAGCGAGTCGACGATCTCGATGTGCATGTCACCTTCGACGGGAGACCAGAGAGGGGAGACCGACGCAAGATCGTCTGCCGACCGCGCGTGCGCTCCCCCTCGAGCCTATGAGTGGCTCAGTCGGAGCTCGTCGATGTTCACACCGTCGGGGCGTGTCGTCACCCACAGGACGGCGTCGGCGACCGACTCAGCCGAGAGCATCCGTGCGCGCGGCGTGAAGCCGGGGCGCGCATCGGGATCGATGGGATCCCAGATCGGGGTATCGGTAGGGCCGGGGGAGACGAGCGAGACACGCACGCCGGTGCCGCGCAGTTCCTGCCGCAGGACCTCGTGCATGGCGCGCGCGCCGAACTTTCCCGCCGCGTAGCCGGCGTTCTCCGGAAAGGCGACGCGGTCCGCGACCGAGCCGATCGTGACCACGTGTCCGCTCCCGCGCGCGCGCATCGCCGGGACGAAGGCATGCAGCAGCCGATAGGGCGCCAGGAGGTTGAGCTGCAGCATCTGCTCCACGTCGCCGGGGGGCATGCGTCCGATGGCCCCCAGGGCGAAGCTCCCGGCATTGTTGACGAGCAGGTCGGGGGTCCCGATCTCGCGCGTGATGCGCGCGACGGCCGCGTCCACCTGGGATGCCTGGGTGAGGTCGCACGGGACGGCCATCGCGCCGCCCCCCACCTGCGCCGCGATGGCTTCGAGCGCCGGGGCGTGGCGCGCCAGGAGCACCACGCGCGCTCCGCCAGCCGCAAGGGCGCGGGCCACCGCCTCGCCGATCCCGCGTGAGGCGCCGGTGACGACCGCGGTCCGCCCGCCCATGGACGCGTAGCCGGACACGTCAGCGCCCGTTGGAGCCGTGGGCCAGGCGCAGGAACTCGTCACGCGTGCGCGCGTCGTCGCGGAAGCAGCCGAGCAGCGCCGACGTCAGCGTCTTGGAGTTCTGCTTCTCCACGCCGCGCATCATCATGCACAGGTGATAGGCCTCGACGACCACGCCGACGCCGTGCGGCGCCAGCACGTCCTGGATGGCCTCGGCGATCTCGCCCGTGAGCCGTTCCTGCACCTGCAGCCGACGGGCGAACATGTCGACGATGCGCGGCAGCTTGCTCAACCCCACGATCTTCCCGTTGGGGATGTAGGCGATGTGCGCCTTCCCGAAGAAGGGGAGCATGTGGTGCTCGCACATCGAGTACAGCTCGATGTCACGCACCATCACCATGTTCTCGTGCGCCTCGGCAAAGACCCCTTCGCCCACCACATCCTCGACCCGCTGCGAGTAGCCATGGGTGAGGAAGGCCATCGCCTTGGCCACCCGATGCGGGGTGCGCAGCAATCCCTCGCGCGCCGGATCCTCGCCCAGCAACTCGAGCTGCCGGCGGACGATGTTCTCGAACTCGAGGCCGCGCGCGTCGGTGATCGGCGACTCGTCGTCGCCGGCGATCTGGTCGGCGCGCACCACCAGCGGCGTGAGCGGGGTGCGCGTGCGCGCCGCCTCAGCGCCCGTCGTAATCGACATAGTTGTTCTCCGTCTCCCACAGTCGCAGCTTCGTTAGGCGCCCCGGGTGGACGTGCGGCTGCAACACACCCCAGATGGCGACGACGAGGTTCTCCGACGTCGGGTTGATCCCGCGCAGGAAGGCCACGTCGAGGTTCAGGTTCCGGTGATCCAGGTGCTCGATGACCGTGCGCTCCACGACGTCGCGCAGTGCGCCGAGGTCGATCACGTAGCCCGTGACCGGGTCCACCTCGCCCTCCACCAACACCTCGAAGGCGTAGTTGTGTCCGTGCCAATTCGGGTTGTTGCACTTCCCGAACAGCGCCGTGTTCTCGGCGTCGCTGAGGGCGGGGTTGTGCACGCGGTGCGCCGCATTGAAGCGAAGGCGCCGCGTCACGGTCACGACGGGCATGCGAGTTGGGACAGTGGGGCGGCGGGCCCGGCGCGACTCGCTCGCTTGAGTCGCCGTCGGAGGCCGCCTAAGTTGCGCTCACGCGCCGACGGCGCGGTGGTGCCAGGTCTCGTGCACGGGCTGGAGCAGTCGCACGGCGGACAGGCCGCCAGGACGGGGCGCGTTGCGCCATGCCCCACCCTCGGAGTGAAGCCGACGAGCCTTGATGTTGTTCCCGGTCACGCGCCATCGCCAGAAGGCACGGCGCACGAACTCCACCACCCCTCCCACCATCCCCGCCCGCCGTCGCCGCTCGACCGCCGTGCTGGCTCCCCCACACGCAAGGCGAGGCTCCATAATTGTATGGAGCCTCGCCAGGTCGGAACGAAGAGGTTTTTTTGAAGCCCAAGCGATAGGTGTAAGATTCGCACCGCGCTTTCCGCCTTCCCCGCACTGGGGCATGACGTCGACCCGTTTGTTGAACCCCTTCGATGAGCTTATCGGCTCAAAAAGTCGGTCTCTCCGTTCCGCATTGCTGAAATTCGCCCGGAATGTACCGGGCGCGCTGTGACCGGTCAAATCAACTTTCCTACGCACTCCCGAGCACTTCCATGGACCTTGGCATTCTCGCCGCGATCGCCATGCTCGCCGTCTGGGCATTCGCGACCTTTGCCACCGAAGCGACCGGGTGGGTGCACGCACTGCTCACCGTCGGCGTCTTCCTCCTCATCTGGCGCGTCGTCGTGCGCGGCACCCCTGCGCCCAAGGACACGACAAAGAAGCGATAACACGCCCTCCTGTATCAGACGAGCAAGGGGTTACGTAGCGTAACGGAATTCCCCCTCCTGTATCGGCGCATCCTGAAACCGGGCGTACGTTCACGCGCATGGATGACGACCTCAGGTATCGGTCGGAACTTGCCGACCAGTTCATCGAGCGACTGCGCGCTGTGTCACCATCGCAGTGGCGAGAACTGGTGACGCATCATCGTGGCAACGACAACTACTACGCGCTCGCCGTCGAACTCGCCGACGAAGCGACCCGTCTCCTGGGCGACGATCGCCGCGCCGCGTACGAGTCGGCACTGACCCAACGGCTGGCGCGAACCGACGAGATCGTCGACGCGATCATCCTCGCAGACGTCTGCGCCCTCGACGACATCGGCGCCCATGACGCGCGGCGTCTCGCGCGCGCGGCGGTGCACGCGATGCTCGTGCGCGACGCGTATGGCTTCAATGCCGGCGCCTTCGGCGAACTGATTCGTCCCTTTCGCGCCTACCTCGACCTCGGCGACGTGGAGCGCAGCGCCTCGCGCGTGCGCACCCCTCCATCCGGTGCCCCGCCCCAGCCCCCAGAGGCGACCGCGTAGTCGGCGCGGGGTGACCGCCGGACCGCGGCGCCGCTCGCCGGCACGGCGTTAGGCAGCCGTTCGCATCGCGACGGTCAGATCTCCCAGTTGCTCAGGACCATCCCGGTCGCCGCACGCGACTCGGCGCGACCCGCCACCACCATGCGCAAGTCGGTCCAGCGCACGCGGGCGCCGAGCGAGATCAACTCGCGATACGCGTCGGTGTACTCCCCCTGCACGCGAATCGCCACACGCCGAGTGCCGGCCTGGCGCGCCGCCCCGGCCAGCAAGGCGGCCATCGCCGTGATGTCGCCCTCGCGTGACAGCGCGAGCTTGAGCACGCGGAGTTCCTCGCGCGAGCGCCCCTCCACGAGCGGCGCGGAGTGGAAGAGCGCGAAGCCCACCAGCGCACCACGCTCGTAGCGCAGCACCACATCGCCCAACCCCAACTCGAGCGTGAGCAGCAGCTCGCGCGAGAAGTCGTAGCCCGGCAGCTGCTCCTGGGTCAGGCGACGGCACTGCGCGACCACGTCGTCGCGGTCACGCGGCGGCAGCGCCCCAAGGAGTGGGACCGCGACATCGTGCGTCGCCGCCTCCAGCGTCACCGTGATGGTCAGGCGGCCGGGCGAGAAGCCCAGGCGGGAGTAGAAGCCGATGTTGTCCATGGTGCGCGGCATCGTCTCCAGTCCCAGCACCTTCACGTTGCGGTCCAGGAGCCAGTCGATCCCAGCCTGCACCACGGCGCGCCCGACCCCGCTCCCCTGCCACTCCGGACGCACCGCGAGTGGCCCCATCCACCCCTCGACGCCGGAGTGATGCGCGATGTTGAAGGCGACGATCTCGTCGCGCTCATCGCGCCAGAGCATCGCGCCGCCGTGCGCATCCTCGATCGCGTAGCGCCAGATGGCAGGGTTGAGGTACGGCACGCGCACGCCGACCATGCCGTCGCGCCGATAGCGCTCCGTGAAGGCGTCGCTGAAGACGCGATTGAGCGGATCGATGTCCGTCAGGCGCGCGGGGAACGGGCCGCTGATGTTACGCAGCGAACGCCAGGGGCTGGTCGTGGACATCTGGCGTTAGGCCTCCTCTCCCGCCTCTTCGAGCGACAGCGATCCCTCGATCGCCCCAACCAGCTCCGGCTCGGGCTGCCGCACCCGCGCGCTCCCGCTCTCCTCATCGTACTCCACGGTGATCACGCGGTCGAGCCCCTCGCGCACCGACTCGATGTGCGTGATGAGCACCACCTGCTCGAAACGATCGGAGAGGCGCCGCAGCAACTCCACCACGTTGTGGCGTCGCACCTCGTCGAGCGAACCGAACACCTCGTCCAGGACGAGTAGCGAGAACGATTGCCCGGCGCGCTCGGCGATCATCTGCGAGATGGCGAGGCGCAGCACGAGGTTGGCGAGATCCTCCTCGCCCCCTGAGATCACCGGCTTCGGCTGCCCATCCTCCAGCACGATGACGTTGTACTGGTCGTCGAGTTCGAGCTCCGTGTACCGATGATCGGTGAGTTCGGCCAGGAAGGCGCTCGCCAGCTCCGAGAGCTCCGGGCGCAGTTGGTGGTTCAGGTCGGTCCGCAGGTCGGAGAAGGCACGATCCAGTTCATCGTGCAGCCGCTTGTCGACCTGCAGCCCCTCGTGCGCCGCCTGCGCCCGTTCGTATTCCTGCTGCGCACGCTCGGCGTGCTGCAGGGCAGAGCTCGCGGTCTGCACCTCGCCCTTGGAGGTGGCGACGGCGATCTCGGCACTGCGGGCGTCGGCGAGCGTGGTGTCCTGGCGCTCGCGCAGCTCCAGGTACTCCTGTTCCGAAAAGGCGATAGTCTCGCGCGCGCGCCGCAGCTCGACGGCGCGCGTACGCAGGCGCGTGACGTCGTCCCACGCGGCCCGTCGCTCGGCGAGCAGTCGCGGCTCGCGCTCCAGCAGGGTGCTCAGCCGCGTGGCCCGGTCGTTGAGAGGGGCCAGGCGATCGGTCTCGGCGCGCAGCGACTGGTGGCGATCGGCATCGTAGCCGGTGGGAATGGCGGCCAGGTCGCGCGCCAGCTGCTCGTGGCGCGTCTCCTTGGCGGTGAGGTCGCGGGAGAGCTGCGCGACCTCCTGGACGGCCCCCTGTACGCGAGCCAGCTGGCGCTCGAGCGTCCCCACCTCGATTTGCAGCTCGCGGCGGCGCTCGTCCAGCTGGCGCACCTCGGCCGGCATCTGCTCGAGTTGCTCGAGGCGCGTCGTGTAGTAGCGCCCATCGACCGTGATGGTCTCGAGCTGCTCGTCGAGCCCGTCGAGAACGGTGCGGAACGACTCGCCGAGGATGCGGGTGCAGGTGGGGCAGACGCCATCCTCGCCCAGGTCGAGCACCTTGTCGCGCTGTCCCTTGAGCTCCTGGTACTGGCGACGCAGGGCATCGCGCTTGGTCTCGGCCTCCTGCCGGTCGCGCACCCACTCGGTCCGGCGGGCCTCGAGCTGCCCTAACGATTCCTCGAGCTCGCGGCGCTTGCGCTCCAGCGTCTCGGTGACCTCTTCCTCGAGCTGCGGGGCGCGAACGATCTTCTCCCGCCGCTCGCGCAGGCGGGCGAGCTCCTCGCCTAACGAACGCTCGGCTTCCACCAGCGTCAGGCGGCGCCCTTCCTCGCGCGCGAGGTCCTCGAACCGGCGGAACTCTGCGGCCACGGTCGCCAGCGGCAACAGCTCGCCGGCCAGGGTCTCCAGCTCGGTCCGCGCGGTCGTGATCTCCACCAGCTCGGCGTCGAGGCGCTCCAGCTCGCGGGTGCGCGACGCCTCGTCGCTCTCGACGACGCGCAGCTCGCCCACCAGCACTTGCAGCTGCTCGCGCGCCGCCTGCGCCTCCTGCCAGCTGGGCGCCATGGCGCCCAGTGCGAGCCCGGCCTCCTGGAGCCGCTGCTCCGCAGCCGTCAGCTGCAGCTCTGCGGCACGCCGCCGGGCGCGGGCCTCGGCGAGGGCGCGCGTGATGACCTCCGGGTCGGGCATCATCGTGCGCAGCCCCGAGAGTTGCGCCACGATCAGCTTGCGCTGCTCGCGCACCAGCTCCTGCGCCCCGCGCAGCTTCTCGTACCCCAGCACGCGCGAGAGGAACTGCGCGCGCTCCGACGGCCCCATGGCCGCCATCACGTTCAGCTCCTTCTGCCCGGTGAAGTACGTATTGAAGAACTCCGCGCGCGACATCCCCAGCCGACGCTGCAGCAGCTCGCTCACCGCCGTGAGCGAGTTGGCGATCGGCTGGTCGGCGCCGTCGAGGTAGAGCTCGGCGTTGGTCAGCCCCCGCACGACGCGGTAGCGATGACCGGCGAGTTCGAAGTCGAGCTCCACCCTGACCGAGGCGCGCGGCGCGGCCCGGTTGAAGCGGATCGAGTCCCGTGTCCCGCGCGCAGCGCTCTGGCCGTAGAGGGCCCAGGCAATCGCCTCGAGGAGCGTGGTCTTGCCCGCGCCGTTGGGCCCGATGATCCCGGTGAGGCCGAGGTCGAACTCGAGGCGCGTGTCGGCGTGCTGCCGGAAGTTGACGAGGTGGAGGGAGTTGAGCCTCACGCGTCGGGCTCCGCCGCGGCCGCGCCTAACGCCGCCGTCCCCTCGCGCTGTTCGGCTTCCGCGAGGTAGGTCAGCCCCCGTTCCACCAGCCGCTCCCTGTCGATGTCGCTGGTGAGGGGGCGCCCGCGCAACTTGTCGCGCACCATCTCCATCAACGACGCGCGCCGCCCGGCCGACCCCTGCCCCACGCTGGAGCGCAGGAGGTCGGGACGCCGCGTGTCGAGATGGAAGTGCAGCGCGCGCTTCTTGAGCTCGCGCAGCAGCTTGTGGTCGATCTCCCGCGCCACGTGACGCGGGACGTCGCGCACCACCTGCCGCACGATCTTGTCCTCGATCCCCCCGGGGACGCGCGCAACATTCGCCTTGATGGCCGCATCGATGTCCGGCGCGGACAGCCCGCGCCCCTCGATGCGCGGCAAGTCCACGAGCGGACGCGCCGGCTTGATGGGATGGAACGTGCGCTTGCCGGTCGTGAGGTCGTACTCGAGGAAGCCCTTCCCGGGGAGCTTGGCCGCCTTCTCCTCGGCGATCTCGCCCCAGGGGTTGGCGCTCGTGTAATCGAGCGACCCGCAGTAGTAGGCGTTGGGCGCCACCTGCCGGAAGACGTGGTAGTGCCCCAGCGCGACATACGTCCAGCGAGCGGCGCCGAGTTCCTCGGGGGTGATCTCGATCGCCGTCCGCTCGGCGTGGGCGGCCCCCGCCGGAAGGATCCCCGCGATCTCGCCGTGCAGCACCAGGACGTTGCGACTGGCGGACGCGTCTGGGTCGAGCTGTACGCGGTGTGGCACCCCGGTGTCGGGGACGGCGAGGATGGACAGGTCGCGATCGGGGAAGGCCAGGCGCTGCGGCTCGCCATCCACGACGTGGATGCCTAACGGCGTGAAGAGCCGCAGGATGCACCCGGTCTCGACCGCGCGCGGCGAGTCGTGGTTCCCGGCGACCATCACCACGATCGCCGACGGCAGCGCCGCCGTGAGGCGCGAGAACTGCGCGAAGGCATGCAGGATCGCCGGATTCGGCGGTCGCACGTTGTGAAAGATGTCCCCGGCGATCACCACCACGTCGGGGGCGATCGCGATCACACGGTCCACCACCCCGCGGAACACCGTCGCGATGTCGGCTTCGCGCTGGTTGATCCCAGCGGCCGTCTGCCGCTGGAACTGGCGATATCCGAGGTGCAGGTCGGAGAGATGGACGAGGCGCATGGGCGGCGGAAATATACGCGTGGCGCCATGTTACCGCCCCGCACCGCGCCATGTGTTTCCGCGCGGATCCCGGTCGCCGGGTCCCCGCTCACATGACGCGCATCCACTGGGTGATCTTCATGCGAACGCGCAGGGGCGGCGAATCCTTCCCGCGACCCGTGACCAGCGACCGCAGCGCGATGACCGTTCGGGCATCGGCGATCCAGCCCCGACGCCGGTCCAGCATCAGCGTCGCCGTCACGTTCCCCGAGGTCTGCACGAAGCCCTCTGTCACCCCGCCCGTCGCCGGCTTCTGCATCGGCCCCGAGCGCACCAGTCGCCCCTTCATCGACAGGTAGGCGAACTCCCCCGACCGCGACAGCGAATCGAACCGGAAGGTCGCGGTCAGCGTTGCATTGGCCTTGCCATCGGGGGCGGCCGCGAGCGGGATGTCGACCGATCGGTTCCAGGTCGTCCCCGGGGCGATCGGTTCGGCCGGGAGGGTGGCCGGGAGCTGCGAAAGAAGCGAGCCCACCGCCGGCCCCGCCCAGGCGTCGGCCCCCGCCACCGTCGTCGACCCATCGGGGGCGACGCGGAAGCGAAAACGCTGCCCCTGCAGGAGCTTGGCTTGGCGCAGCACGTCGGACTGGTAGCTGCCGCTGCTCTCGATCCGGACGGAGTCGGCCACCGCCATCACCGTGGCACCGTTCAGGTCCGCCGACTCCACCGACAGGCGGGCGAGCATCACCAGCGACGTGACGTCGGTCGCCGTCGTATCCTCGCCGCTCCCGCGTTCACTGACCCCCATTTCGATCGTCTGGTCGAGCCTGAGGCGCAGGAGGTCGCCGGGACGGGGGCGCAGCTGCAACACCACGGGCGACACGACACCCTGCGCCGTGGCCGGGCGGCCGAACGCCCCGAGCGCCCCCGCGACCGTCACCACCCCGTACACGAACCGACGCAAGCTCTGCATCGCTAGGTCCCGTACGGATCGCCCAGCGGCGCCGGGCGGAGCGGGCGCACCGGCGACGGCGCCGGCACGCGCGAGGCCACCAGCGAACGGAACTGCGACAGGAAGTGCCCCTTCACGTCGCTCGGACGCTCGCGCATCGTGCGATCGCGCGCGCGCAGGATCTCGTCGTCGCGATAGAGTCCCTCGAAGACGGTGGCGATCGACGCCATCGTCAGCTGCGGGTCGAGTGTGCGGAGCTGGCGCAGCACCGCCTCCTGCAGCGTGGGCTCCTCACCCTGCGGAAAGCGCTCGGCCCCCTCGCGTCCCGACAACACCGCCGGGCGCGGGAAGCGAACGAAGATGGGCTGCGCGAAGTGCGGATGCCGCACCATCAGCTGCCCCTTGTCGAGCGTGGCGAGCTTGGTGCGCGTCGAAGGACCGATGACCGCGTAGCCCGGCGTCGCCAGTTCGTCGGGGTCCATGCGCCCGTAGATCGCCGTCCCCGAGTTCCCCACCACGCGCCGGTGCACTTGCGACCGGAACTGCTGCGCGCTGAACAGCACGAGCCCCAGGTATCGCCCACGCTCGGCGATATCGAGGAGCATCTTGCGCACATAGGTCTCCGGCCCATCGGCCGGCGCGTACTTGTTGAGTTCATCGACAAAGACGACAAGGTGATCAACGCCCAGGGCGCGGCGCTCCAGGTGCTCGCGCAGCTTGGAAACGACGCGCGCGAAGATCAGGTCCTGCGCGTCCTCTTCCAGGTTGGCGACGTCGATCACATACACCGCCCGGTCCTCGGATCTCCCGTTCGGGAGATCCGAGGCGTGGCCATCGTTGGTGACGAGCCCCTCGCACCGCGTGGCGATGTTCACCAGCCGGTTGCGCACCTTGCGGATCGTGGCGACGTGGTGCGTGCGCCACTGCTCGCGATTGGCCCCCTCCATCGCATCGATCAACTCGCGGAAGAAGGCATCGAGGTCGGCGAACGAGCGCACCTGGAACTGCCGTCCCCCCATGAGGGGATCGCTGAACGGCTGGTCCACCACGCGCGACGCCACGAAGTCGATGAGCGCATCGGCCTTGGCGTCGATGTCGTCCTTGTTGAGCAGCACCTCGGCGAACTGCATCACCTCGCGCAACCCCCACGTGAGCGGCGAGACGTTGTGCTGCAGGGCGGGGTTGGAGCGCAGCGTGTTGAGCGCGTATCCTTTCGCCTTGTAGGGGGCGAAGTAGTGCACGTTCGGGAAGGGGGCCGCGGGGACGCCTAACGCCTCGTACAGCGTGCGGTCGCGCGCCTCGAGCGTCGACGGCTGGTCGAGGAAGCAGAGGTCCGGCCCCTTCACGTTGAAGCAGACCGCCGCGACCGACCCCTTCTTCGCCGGGAAGTGCGCAAAGATCGACGCCAGGAGCCACTCCACCGCCGACGTCTTGGTGGCCAGTCCGGAGACGCCGGTGATGTTGAGGTGCGCCGCCTCGGGGCCGAGGAGGAAGTCGGCGTCGAGGTAGATCGGTGACTCCATCCCGCCGGCGCGGTAGACGCCGACCGGAATCCCGGTGCGCGCCCCCTCGCGGAGGTAGCCGTCCATGCGCAGCGCCACGGCCACGTCACGATCGTCGGCCAGGAAGACCTGCCCCATCGCCACCGGTTGCAACGGTTCGTCGGGGATGTGGCGAAGCACCGCCGCCGTATACAGCCGGATCTCGGCCCGCTCCGTCGCGGCGCGAGCGGCGCGCGCCGGGTCGGCATCGAAGCCGATCACGTCGTGCAGCGGCGAGGCCAGGTCGGAGTAGGACATCCCATCGGTGACCACGCCGTAGACCTGCGGGATCTGCCCTTCGATGGCGTGCGTCCCTTCCACCCGTACGATCGTCCCGATCCCCACCGGCGAGTCGAGCGCCGTCCAGAAGTGGAACTCATGCGTCGTATTGGGACGGCGCTCGGTGGCCACCACGCGCCCCAGCAGGCGCGGGCGGTCCTCGGGCTGCTCACGAGCGGCGCTGGTCGGCGGGGCGTCTGGCGAGGGAGACATGACGTGAGGGGCGGGGCCGCGCGAGACGATGGGCGAGGGAGGCGCGGGGAATGTAGCGGGCGGTGGGACGAACCGCGTTACGTCGCCAGTCGCCCGAGCGCTGCGCGGAGGTACACCTCGCAGTCGCGTATGCCGTAGGCCATCGTGTCCCAGCGTGCATCGGGGAGGGAGAGCGGCGCCGACTCGGCCGCCACCCACTGCGAGATGCGGTCGGCGGCCAGGTCGGGGTCGTCCGCGGGAGCGCTCCCCCCCTCCGCCGCGCGCGCGAGCACGCCGTTCAACGCAGCCAGCGATGCCTCCACGCGCACGAGTCCCCACAGCGGGTCGCGACGCCCGGGGGCGCGCAGGCGCAGGTACCACGACGCCACGGGGGCCCGCCACCGCGTCTCGACGACGAAGATCGACGATCGCTCGCCGGCGCCTAACGACATGACGGTGGCGAGCGCCGAGCCGGTGGCGTAGAGCGTGTGGTGCGACTTGATCACGCCGATTGCGCCCCCTCCGGCGAGCACCTCCTCCGACGGCGGGAGCCCGCCGTCGAGGTAGAGCGGCGCCCCGCCCGACGCGCGGCACCACGCGACCGCGAGCGCCTGCTCCTGTGCCTCTCGCTCGCGTTGGACCAGGTGCACCGCACGCCGCAGCAGTTGCTGCGGGTGCGCCTCCTCCGCGCCGATCGTGTCATCAGTGGTGTCGACGATCGGACAGGCGGTGGCGGCGAGCGCGTCGATCACCGCGGGCGGCACGCCCCCCATCGGGAGGTAGAGCGCGTCATCGCTGCGTGGGCCGTCGCCCCACGTCACCAGCCGGCGATCGACGCGCGCGCGGATCACGGCCCCCGTGCGCCCATGGACGATGGGGACCGTCCCCACGTAGGCGACCACCCGGCTCTCTTGCACCCCGTCGAGAAAGGCGACGAAGCCCACCCCATCGTCGGCCGCCGCGGCGACGGCGTGCGCGCGCATCGCCCGGTCGCGCAGGAGGGGGGCCGCCGTGGTGCGTCCTGCCTCCTGCGCCGCGAGCGAGACCTCCAGCGACCCGTCGCCAGGCGCAACGGCGCGCGCCAGGGGGCCTAACGCCTCATGGAGCGCGCGCGCCGTCAGTTGACGCCGATGTCCCACGCCTGCTCGAGGTCGCCCTTGGAATACGCGCGGAAGGCCGTCAGCGTCTGCGTGCGGGTGATGCCGGCCACCGCGGGGAAACGCTCCGTCACCACTTCGGCGATCAGCTCGTAGCTGGGGACCTTCACGATCGCCACCAGGTCCCACTCGCCCGATACCGAGTAGACCTCCTGGACGCCGTCGATCCCGGCGATGGCGCGCGCCGTGTCGGGGATGTGCTTGGGGTCGGCCTTGATCAGGACAATCGTGGTTATCACGGTTCGTCGGGAAACGGGGGAACGCCCAGAAGCCACAGCCCGGCAATCCGGTCGCGTCGATCAACGTCGACCAGGATGTCGCGGGCGATGCGCACCGTCCGGGTCTCGCGGCTCGCACCAAGGCGGAAATGTATCGTGCGCTCGGCGCGATCGGCTTCGGCCGCCAGGCGCGTGTTGACCTCCACGGCCAGTCGCTTCCCCTGCTCCACCGCCCCGACGATCACCATGCCATCCTCCACGTCGGCGGGCGGCGCGAGCTCGGCACGGGTGTGCACGTCGGGCCAGACCGCCACCTCGACGCCGCGAATGCGCCCCCCGCGCACGTCGAGGATGAGCCAGGAACCGTCGGCGCCCTCGAGCTCGAGCGCCGTCGCACGGGGCTTGTCCGTCCCCTCCCCCGCGTGCACCACCGCCGACAGGATGTCGGTGTCGGCGTCCCACCGGTATTCGACGTCGTCGGGAGTGCCGACGGACGGTTCGACGCGCACTGGGATATTCACGTCCCCTCCTCGGTCGCCACATGTGGCTTGGAGCGCGATCGCTTCCCTCAGTATAGGGCGAGGCGAGGCGCTCCGAACAGGAGGAACAACGGCCGGGTTCGCAGGCGGACCATCCCCGCCCCGGCGGGGGACTACGCCTTCAGCGCCTTCCAGAGGCGAACGGCCCGGCTGATCCCCTCCACGACGTCCTGCTGGGGGGCGGCGTACGAGGCCCGAATCCACTGCGGGTTGTGGAACGCCGCCCCCGGCACCATCGCCACCCCTTCGTCCTCGAGGAGCCGTGCGGCGAAGGCCGACCCGGGCTCGGCGTGCCCGGGAAAGGCCGCCGACACGTCGAAGTAGAAGTAGAAGGCGCCGTGGGGCCTAACGAGCGGGAGGTCGGGAGCATCGGCGAAGCACGCCAGCGCCGCCGCCCGGCGCCGCTGGTACTCGGCGACCATCTCGGCGATCGCCGCATCGGCCTCGGCGCGCCGCGTGAGCGCGGCCAGCGCCCCGTGCTGCGCCATCGAGGCGGTGTGGAAGGTGGCGTGTGACTGGAAGGCGGTCATCGCCTTCGTCAGCGCCCGCGGCGCGATGCTCCACCCCACGCGCCACCCCGTCATCGCGTACGCCTTGGCCACCCCGTCGATCACGACCAGGTTGTCGCGCGCCGGCGCGACCTGCAGCGCTCCCGGGGCATCGCCGTCGTAGCTGATGCGCCGGTAGATCTCGTCGCTGATCACCCACCAGCCGCGCGCGTGCGCGAGAGCGAGCAGCTCGCCCAGCTCGTCAGCCGAGTAAACCGCCCCGGTGGGGTTGCACGGCGAGTTGAGCATGATCCCGCGCGTGCGCGGCGTGGCCGCCGCGGCGAGCATCGACGCCGTGACCTTGAGGTCGTTGGCCGGGTCGCCCATCACCGAGACCGGGACCGCCCTCGCCAGCTGCACCATCTCGTAGTACGACGTCCACGAGGGCGTCGGGATCAGGACCTCGTCGCCCGGCCCAAACAGGCAAAAGCACGCATTGAAGAGCGACTGCTTGGAGCCGTTGGAGACGACCACGTCGAGCGGCGCGATGTCGGTCGCGACCGGGCCATACTCGCGCGCCAGCTCGGCGATCGCCGTGCGCAGCGGGAGGATCCCTTCGGTTGGCGTGTAGTGCGTGTGGCCCGCATCGATCGAGGCCTTGGCCGCCTCGCGGATGAAGCGCGGCGTATCGCAGTCCGGCTCGCCGGCCCCGAGGTCGATGATGGCCCGTCCCTCGGCCTTGAGGGCCTTGGCGCGCTGCGAGACGGCGATGGTCGCCGATTCACGCAGCAGGGCGATGTTGGACGAGGGAGTGAAGGCCAATGCCATGGGCGAACGCGGGGAAAATGGGGCGGCCGTGCCGTAGGAGTCGGGGAGCGGATCAGGTATCTTACTCGTTCAGGTAGGACCAACGCGAGCGCACGCGCGACGTGCGCGATTGACAAGTGAGGTTTTGTGGAGCAGGACGAGACTGGCGTGGCCAGGAGCCAGCACGTGGTGCACGTGCTACCGCCGGGTGACGCACGCGTGGCAAGCGTGCTTGGGCCCCAGGTGCAGCGGGGCGATGTGGCAGTGGAAGGAGTACAGGTGCTCGTGTTGACGCCGAGCGCAGAGACCGCCGCGTGGATTGCGCGGCTGGTGAACCCGACGGTGGAAGGGGACCACGTATTGCTGGTCCCGGTGACGGCTCCCGCGCGCGCGGCGCGCCGGCTGTCGGCAGGTGCACGCGCCGTGGCGGCGACGCCGGCCGATGCCCTCGCCCTGGTGCGTGGCTCCGCCCTCAAGCTCGAGGGGGTGACGACACTCGTCCTGGTCGATGCGAGCGATCTGCTCGCGAGTGCGGGCGACGACCTTGCCACGCTCCTCAGCGAACTCCCGCGTGAGGCCGAACGCATCCTCATCACCGGGACGGTGGACGAGGCGGTGTCGGCCTTCGTCGAGGCGCACATGCGTCGCGCCCGCCGCATCACCCACGACCCGCTCCCCACGGCGGGCGGAAGCCTCCAGTACCTCGTCACGGCCCGCGGTGACCGGGCGGCGGCCTTGCGCCGCATCCTGGATACCTTTGACCCCGCACGGGCGACCGTGCTGGCCGACGAGGCCTTCGTTCCGGCCGCCACGCGAGCGCTGGCCACGATCGGCCATGCCGGCGACGACGCGCTCGTGCGCGTACGCAGCGGCGCCATCGATGCGCACGAACCGCTGGTGATCTGCTTCGGGGCCCTCGCCTCGGCCGACCAGCTGCAAGCGCTCGCCCAGTCGACGCCCAAGGCGACCGTCGTCCTCGTCGCTCCTGACGAGCTCGCGGCGTTCTTGCGCCTGGCCGGCGGACGTGCCACCCCGCTCGCGCTGTCGTCGGTTCCCATGACCGCGCGTGCCGCGGAGGAAGCGTTGCGCGAGGAAGTGCGCGCCATGATCCGCGCGCGTCCCCTGCATCGCGAAGTGCTCACGATCGAGCCGCTGCTGGCGGAGTTCGATGCCGTGGAGGTTGCGGCGGCGGCGCTCCGGATGCTCGAGCTCGAGCGTGAGAAGGCGAAGCCCAAGCGCACGGCCAAGGCGGCCGAAGCGCCGGCCGTGACCGCCCCCACCGAACGCGTCGCGCCGGTTGGCACGACGTACACGCGTGTCTTCATCAACGTCGGCGAGCGCGACGGCGGGAGGAAGGGCGATTTCGTCGGAGCGATCACCGGTGAGGCCGGCGTCGAGGCCGACAAGATCGGCAACATCGAACTGCGCGACACCTTCACGATTGTCGAAGTCGCCTCCGAAGTGGGGGAGAAGGTGATCGCCTCGCTCAACGGCACGTCGATTCGCGGGCGCAAGGTCATGGCGCGCGAAGATCGTGGACCGACCGAACGCGACGGCGGCGAGCGCGAGTCGCGCGGCGGCTTCCGCGGGGCGGAGCGGAGTGACCGCGGCGATCGTGGTGGCTTCCGTGGTCCGCCGCGTGGTGGCGATCGTGGTGGCTTCCGCGGCCCGCCGCGTGGCGGTGACCGTGGCGGCGAGCGCAGTGGCGGTGGCTTCCGCGGCGGCGATCGTGACCGCGGTGGAGGCCGCGGCGCACGAGGGACCGAGCGCGGTGGTGAACGTGGCGGCGAACGCAGTGGCGGCGGCTTCCGTGGCGGTGAGCGCAGCGGCGGAGGGTTCCGCGGCGGTGAGCGCAGCGGTGGCGGCTTTCGCGGTGGCGAGCGCAGTGGCGGCGGCTTCCGCGGTGGAGAGCGCAGCGGCGGCTTTCGCGGCGGCGAACGGAGCGGTGGCGGCGGCTTCCGCGGCGGCCCGCCGCGGCGCGATCGCGAGGAAACCGGGAGTGGTCCGCGCGCGATCAACGAGTCGCGTGAATGGGGTGAACGCGGGGACCGGCTGCGCCATGCCCGCGGACGGCGCACGGAGGGTTGATGTCGACGCTGCAGCTGACGGGCGGCTGGATTGAGGTGATCGCCGGCGTGATGTTCAGCGGCAAGTCAGAGGAACTCATGCGCCGCGTGCGGCGCGCGATGATCGCTCGCAAGCGGGTCCAGGTGTTCAAGTCGCACCTGGACGACCGCTACGCGGGGCTCTTCGCCGTGTCGAGCCACGATGGACGCTCGGTGGAAGCCATCCCGGTCGACTCCGCCGCGCAGGTGGCGGCGCGCATCGACCCGATGGCCCACGTCATCGCCATCGACGAGGCGCAATTCCTCGATGAGGCGATCTGCGACGTCGCCACGTCGCTCGCCAATCGCGGGCGGCGCGTGATCCTCGCCGGGATCGACACCGATTTCCGGGGCGAGCCCTTCGGCCCGATGCCCCGCCTGCTCGCGATCGCCGAGGTGGTCGACAAGCTGCACGCGATCTGCGTGCTGTGCGGAGCTCCCGCGTGCCGCAACCAACGCCTCATCCATGGCGAACCGGCCTCGTGGGATTCACCGGTCATCATGGTGGGCGCTGCCGACTCGTACGAGGCGCGGTGTCGCGCATGCCATGTCGTGCGCAAGCGCGATGAGGCACAGCGGGCGCTCGGGATCTAGGGCGGACGGCTGATTGGCGCGCCCGACCACCCAAGGGCGCGAACAGAAAAACAAACGGCGCCGTTAGGCGCCGTTTGTCGTTCTGTGCAGGGTCTCGCGACCGCGGTTACACCCCGGACTGCAGTCGCCGATAGAACTGCGCCACTCCGATCTGGTTGAACTGCGCCGGATCGATCTCGTAGAACTCGTTGTCGAGGTACCGCCCGGTGAGCGGGAAGTACGGCGGCGAGTCCACGTCGAGACAGGCATCCTTCACGCGGTTTTCCGCGAACCCGGTGTAGCCGCCCGCGAAGGTCGCCGAGATGACGCGCTGGATCACGCCACCCGCCTGGTTGATGCAGCCGCCGGAGGTCTGCGCGCTGTTGGGCGGCACGGGCGAGCAGAGACGCCCCGCATTCGGCCCCGAGCTCAACAGCTCGACCCCGAACGTCGCGTTGGTGTTGCTGACGCCCACCAGCGTCACCGCATGGAGGAAGTAGTCCTGGTTGTCGTCGAAGAACCTCGCGTTGGCCGCCGCGGTCCCGTTGACGAAGCGCGGGCGGTTGAGGGTGTTGTCGGCAATCCAGATATTGCCGCCGGTGATGATCCCCAGGAGGTTCTGGCAGATGGGCAACGACGCCGGATTGGTCACGTACGTGAGGTCATCGATCATGTCGATGTCGCCCGACACATACAACGTGGCTCGCCCCCGGAACACCCCGCTCAACATGATGTCACCGTTGACGTAGATGACACCCTTCGAGTTGAGGTTCTGGGTGCGGTGAACCGGCCAGAGGAACGGCTCTTCCACCGCCTGACGACGTGTCGCCCCAGTGAAGAACGACCCCCCGAAGCCCGACCACGACCGCCAGGCGCCGGTC
>Ga0116178_10001552_pt1 | contig 19007 bp, 15 predicted proteins | sample AD_STIC12_MetaG_FD_89880 | JGI IMG/M metagenome (GOLD analysis project Ga0116178, IMG submission 89880) | Active sludge microbial communities of municipal wastewater-treating anaerobic digesters from USA - AD_STIC12_MetaG | ecosystem: Engineered > Bioreactor > Anaerobic > Digestate | place: USA... | reverse complement strand
TGGCGCTGGGGCGTATTCGATGGTTCGATCAAACCGGAGCAGTTCAATGCCGCCTGGTGGCAACTGCGCGAAAAATACCAGGGCGTGTCCGCACCGATCGCGCGCAGCGAGCAGGATTTTGATCCCGGTTCGAAATTCCACGTGCCCTCGAACTATCCGTACATTCGCTATTTCATGGCACACATCCTGCAGTTCCAGTTCCAGCGCTCGCTTTGCGAAGCGGCGGGCTTCACCGGCCCCCTGCATGAGTGTTCGGTGTATGGCAACAAGCAGGCAGGTGAAAAGTTCTGGGCGATGCTGAGCAAGGGCGCAAGCCAGCCCTGGCCAGAAACCCTGAAGGAGCTGACCGGCAAGGAAGAAATGGATGCCAGCGCCATCCTCGACTACTTCGCACCGCTGTACACCTGGTTGCAGCAGCAAAATGAAGGCAAGCAATGCAATTGGCAATGATCAACGCATCGACGCGGCGAACGCCCGATCCGATGGTGTCCTCCCTCGAACAAGGCAGGTGAAATCATGCAACGCTGGGTGAAACTTCCGGATGGCCGCTTCATCGACGCCAACAGCATCGTGTTTGTTGGAAAGGTGGAATCCTTCAATCGTTATGACGAGGACGGCAACGATCTTGGCCTGGCCTATGCGGTGAACCTGGGTACGGGCTTCCCGCGCGAACACCAGATCAACGTGGTCGGCAGCAAGGACGAGATTGCCCTCCTGCTGCGCAGCGTGCTGGGTGCCAACTCAAGCGCGGCTCCGGCGCCTGCGACTTAGGACAACGCTGATCAAGGAAGGTCTGAACACGTATTGTCGCAAGCAAGCTCGCTCCCACCATTGCTTGATTTTGTGGGAGCGAGCTTGCTCGCGACGAATGAGTTCCGTACTTGTTCAGAGTTTCCTCAAGGTCTGCTTTTCCAGAGCGCATCCAAAAATGAGCGCATGCCGCCTTGATTCCGTTCATGATTCGACAGGCCTGTCCTGAGCACAGTCGAAGGGCTCACCACGAACGGAAGGGACTTGATCAGCGTTGCCTTAGACACAAACCGGCGGAAATCGTCGCGCAACCAGGCAATACAGACGCCAGGCAAGGAAGCCGACCGCGGTGATCGAGGCCGCGGTCGCCGCGAGGCCGATGGCCGAGCCTGAAACCAGCGGCGAAATCACGCCGGCGATGATGGCGCTCATTACCAGACTGACGAATGCCTGCATCGACGATGCGCCACCGCGAATTCCGGGGAAGCGATCGAGCAGGATCAGGGTCAGGGATGGAAAGGCAATGCCGATGCCGGTTGAATGCAGGCCAATCGGCAGAACCGACCATGGCAGTTGCGGCCGATCCAGCAGCAGCGCCACGGAAACATTGACCAGCGACGCCAGCAACATGATGGCGTAACCGGTGGCGATGGTTGCCTGTCCACTCAGGCGACCCGCCATGCGCCCCGACAGGAACGAGCCGAACATCAGGCCGCCGACCGCCGGAATGAACAGCCAGGCAAAATGCTGCTCGTCCAGTCCAAGCAGGTTGATGACGAATGCCGGCGCCGAGGAAATGTAGACGAACAACGCATTGAAGCCCAGCGTTCCGGCCAGCACCAGGGGCGGAAAGACGGGATCGCGGGCAATGGTGCGATAGGTTCCGGCAATGGCCCGAACCGAAAGGGGCGTGCGTCGTGCAGGTGGATGGGTTTCCGGCAACAGCAACAGGCATCCGAACCAAACCAGCGCCGCGAACGCAGCCAGGAAAACAAAGATCATCGGCCAGCGCGCAAAGGTGATGATCCAGCCGCCGACAATGGGTGCAAGCGCCGGCGCCAGGCCGAAGATCATCGAGACCGTCGACATCAGGCGCTGCGCTTCGGCTCCATCGAAACAGTCGCGGATGATGGCGCGACCGACGATCATGCCGGCGCCCGCCGACATGCCCTGCACCGCGCGGTAGACCAGCAGCTCGGCAATCGAATCCGCGCTGGCGCAGCCGATCGAGGCCAGCACGAAAACGGCCACGCCGCCGAGAATGATGCGTCGTCGTCCCAGTGCATCCGACAATGGACCATGCAGCAGCGACATCATCGCGAAGGCGATCATGTAGACGCTCAGGGTCTGCTGCATGCCGAAGGCAGTGGTGTGCAGGTCCTCCGCCATGCGCGGAAATGCAGGAAACATGGTGTCGATGGCAAACGGCCCGAACATCGAAAGGCCGGCAAGCAAGGGCGCAATCTGTTTCCGGCTTGGCGTCGGAGTGATCGGGGTCACGTCGGGAGTTCATGAGCGGTGGGTTCCCGCATGCTACGGACTGCGAGGATGCAAGTCATCCGTATGCAGGCGAACGACACCAGTTTGCGCACAAGGGCAAACCGCGATTGCTGCATCAACAATCAGGACACGGTGGATGCGCTGCGCTTATCCACCCTACCCATCTGGACCCACGCTGCTCTCGTAGGGTGGATAAGCCCGCTGGGGGCATCCACCAAGAGCTTCAAGGCGTCCGAATTGCCTGAATGATCCCGTCATCAAACCACTGACGCAGCAGTTCGACAGCCAATGCCGGAACCTGATCGGGTGCGCGCAGCGCTGCCAAGCGCTCGCACAGCGTGGCAAAGTCCGCGCGTTCAAGCAGGCATGCACGCAAGGCAAGCAACTCTTCGGCCTGCACCGGACGAAAGCGTGAGATGCGTTCGGCATCCCGCCACAGCAGGCGCGCCGGAGCCGCGCTTGCTCCGCCGGGGGGTGGATCGGATTCGTCCTTGAGCGCGCGCCAGATTTCCACCGCATTGGTTTCAGTAGTAAGCAATCGCGTGCTGGGATGGAAGCCAAAACGCAGGTGCGGCCAATCCGGATGTTCGAATTCCTGCATGGCCGACCAGTCCATGCGCGGTGCATCGGCAGCATCGAACACATCCATCAACTCGCGCTCGAATGCCGCCAACGCGGCGACTTCAAGGTGCTGCGAAAACGGCGGGTTGCGCGCCAACCAATGCGGTACCTGCGCACCAAATCCGCGCAGCGAGCGCACCCGTGAAGGATGCTGTTCGATGTACCCGGCACAAAACCGGCTCCACAGCTCATCACCCAGATAGCGTGCAAGGCATGGGTGGTCCGCCTCCAGTGCTTCGCGCAGGCGCGCCGTGTAGGCATTGGCATAGATCGCCAGGCCGGTTTCGCTGTCGACGGTGCCTTGTGCACACCAGGCGCTCGGGAAATCCGCCTTTCTGCGCAGGTGGTCGATGAAGCGGCCCTGCAGCGATTCGAGGCGGATCATGCGACCGCCGTGCATCGCCGCGCCAACGCGTCATCACCCACCTGTCGCGCGTGTTCAAGTTCGGCGAGCAGTTCTTGCAGCGGCGGAATGTTGTCATCGCGCTCGATCATGGTGGTCACCGCGCCCAACCGCTGGAGCATGCGTGCGTAGAGATCCCACACTTCATCGCGGATCGGATGATCGTGCGTGTCGATAACGTAGTCGCCGTAATCGCTGTGGCCGGCCAGGTGGATCTGCCAGATCTTCTCCGCGTCCAGCGAGGCAATGTAGGCATCGGCATCAAATCCGTGATTGCGCGAACTGACATACACATTGTTGACATCCAGCAGGATGCGGCAGCCGCTGCGGCGCGCGATCTCGGCGAGGAATGTCGCCTCGTCCATTTCCGCATCGGCAAAATTGACATAGCTCGATACGTTCTCGATGAGGATTTCCCGACCGAGGAATTCCTGCACTTCGCCGATGCGCGAGGCGACGTGCGAAATGGCTTGCCCGGTGTAGGGCAAGGGCAGCAGATCATGGCTGTTGATGCCGCCAAAGCCGGTCCAGCACAGGTGATCCGAAATCCAGATCGGATCGACCTCGCTGGCCAGTTGCCGCAAGGACCGCAGGTAGTCCCGATCAAGCGGGTCAGTTGATCCGATTGAAAGCGACACGCCATGCATGGCCAGCGGATACAGATTGCGGATCGATTCGAGGTAGTGGCGCGGCTTGCCACCCGCCACCATGAAGTTTTCGGAAATGATCTCGAACCAGTCGACCGCGGGACGCTGTTCCAGCACTGCCTCGAAATGCTCGGTGCGCAAACCGAGGCCATAGCCGTGCCAAGGCCGCGCACCCGGAGCCACAGCCCCGGGTGCCGGTCTGCGCTTTGCTTCAGCGCCCATCACCATTACGACTTGGTGGTACCGCCCACATCGGCACAGGTGCTGGCCGGAATCACGATGTAACCCTTGCCCTTGCAGCTTCCGGCTCCTTTGCAGGAATTCTCCGCGGTGGCGCAATCGTTGTGGCCCTTGCAGGCATTCACGCCGTAACACTTCACGCCTTCGGCTGCATCGACCTGGGTCATCTTGGCGGAGGCGTCCATCTTGCCGCCCAACGCGGTGCAGGCAGCGGACGTCGTTGCCACGAAACCCGAGCCCTTGCAGCCACCGGCACCCTTGCAGGCATTGGCGGCGGTCTTGCAGCCGTTGTGGCCCTTGCAGGCATTCACGCCCATGCAATGCCCAACTTCAGCCTTGGCAGCCGCTTCACTGCCTGCGGATGCCTGCGGCGAGAAACTCGCCAGGCTCGCCGCAGCAAGCGCCAGACCAAGACCGGACAAACCATTCGTACATTTGCTCATTGTTTCCCTCTCCATGAATGTTGATGTTGCGGTGGTGGAACAATCGACTTGCGCTGCGGGGGACAGCCGCGACGCAAACCAATAGACCCGGGTTCGACAAGAATCATTGCACGGCCGGCTGTGAAATCCGCGCATCGGTACTTGCAAGCCTGCGTGCGCTGCGCTGCAGGAGCGAATCGAGCGATACCGTGCCCGACCCCGCCAGCGCCAGCCACAGGAAAATCGCCAGATACGCCATTTCGCTCAATCCCAGCAGATATTCCAGCGAGTCGATCTCGCTCCAGAACGCCGAGCGGATGGCCACCACCATGACCACCATCAGCAGTGCGGCAATGACCCGCGTGAACAGCCCGCACAGCAGCAGGATGCCACCGACGAATTCCAGCCCGGACACGAACGGCGCCATCACCTCTGCCATCGGCACGCCCCAGCCGCGAAAATTCTCGATCACCTGGGGCAGCGCGCCCAACTTGCCCCAGCCGGCCCAAAGGAAAACCCAGCCCACGGTGATGCGGGCCAGCAAAGGTCCAAGCCAATGCCAACGACGGGCAATTCGCTCCGGCGCATCGATCAACAAGCCAATGATCCAACGCATGCTCATGGAAAACTCCTGTTCTGGAATGGCGGGTCGGCAGCGCAAACCCGAAGGGATTTCACCGACAGGTCGTGCAGGCAATGGAACCGGCTGCACCATCCGGCCTGATCACGGTTTGCAGATGCGGCAGCGCACCGGCGAAAGCATCGTGGGTTTCCCTGGAATCGTGTTCTGCAACTGCATTGCCCAGCGCGTCGTGCCAGGACAGGGCAATGGCGTCGAAGTGCCGGTCACTTGGCCCGATCATGACCAGGGATCCTTGTTCCATGCGCACTTCACGGCCGAAATTCCTGCCACTGCGGAAACTGCTGCCCGGCGCGGGTGGCGCATCGACCACATAGACCACGGTGACCGGCCCTTCGGCTTCTGGCATCACCATGTGCACGGTGCGATACGGCCCTGCCGGACACTTGTGCACATAGTCGACTCCAGCGGGAACCGAGCCGAGTTTCACGCCACGTTCGGCAAAGGCCTCCATCACGCGCTCGGGTGGAAGCGAATCGACAAGATCATCCGCATGCACCACATGCTCCTGCAGGTGTTCGATCACCATTGCCGAAAGCGGTGGCACCGGTTGCACGGAGCGATTCACGGCGACAACGGCAATCAGGATGGACGCGGCTGCCGCCAAGGTGAACGCGGCAAAGCGACGCCGACGGCTCAAGTCCCCACGCCGCAATTGGGTGGTTTGCGCGAGCAGGATGCGGTCAGCGAGATTCGCGGGTGCCGCAACCTGCAACGCATGCAAAAGTCGCGACTCGAAGGCATCGGCGCGAAGTTGCGCGGCCGAACAGCCCGGGCACGCTTCCCTGTGCGCAACAAACTCCTTGCGCTGTGAGCCTGGCTCACTGCCAAGATGGCGACGGAATTCAAGGCAGTTCATAGCTCACTCACCTCGGCCAGCGGGTCCTCAAGGCCCAACTGCCCTTTCAGTTTCTGCCGCGCCCGGAACAACTGGGTCATCACGGCAGCTTCTCCAAGGCCCAATTGCTCGGCAATTTCCGAGCATGAAAATCCACCCAGCACCTGCAATACCAGCGGTTCCCGGTACTTGGGTTCGAGACTGGCCATGGCCTGGCGCAGGCGCGATTCCTCGGTACTGCGCTCCGGCGTGGCCTGCGGATCCGGCAAGTCGAGGTCATCGATATCGTCCGATGGCATCGGCTTTCTCTCGAACAAACGAGCATGCTCGCGACGCAGGATGGTGATCAGCCAGGCCTTGACCGCGGAAACCTCGCGCAGGCGATCAAGCGCACGCCAGGCGCGCAGGAAGGTGTCCTGCACCAAGTCCTGGGCCAGCGCTTCCTGGCCGCACAGCCAATAGGCGTAGCGGTACAGGTCCGTGGAATGTCCGCGGACCAGTGCCTCGAATTGGTCCTGGCGGCTGCTCATGGCCGCATTGACCGGCTTCATCGCAGTTTCCTTTCACGCGCGTGCTGCTGAACGAACCGGCACGGCTGCCAGACCCGCATTGCCCGCGCAATCAATCGACTACAAGCGAACCATCGCCGCTGGGGCATCCGCATTGTAGCCTCGCGCGCGTCGTGCGCGCTGTCGCGCCATGTGCGATACGCAGGTCGATGCGGCACAATTCACGGCTCGCACAGGCACCCTGCCGACGCCCCGGACTGCGGAAACCATGACCCTGCAAGGCAACTACGAACAGATCGCGCTCAAGGACTATGCGGAGCGCGCCTATCTCGACTATTCGATGTATGTGGTGCTCGATCGCGCCCTGCCATTCATTGGCGACGGGCTCAAGCCGGTGCAGCGCCGCATCATCTACGCGATGAGCGAGCTGGGCCTGGATGCCGGCGCCAAACCGAAGAAGTCCGCGCGAACGGTGGGTGATGTCATTGGCAAATTCCATCCGCACGGGGACAGCGCCTGCTACGAAGCCATGGTGCTGATGGCGCAACCCTTCTCCTACCGCTACCCCTTGGTGGGCGGCCAGGGCAATTTCGGCTCGCAGGACGACCCGAAGTCGTTTGCGGCGATGCGCTACACCGAATCGAAGCTGACGCCAATTGCCGAAGCCCTGCTGAGTGAACTGGGTCAAGGTACGGTGGACTGGACGCCCAACTTCGATGGCACGCTGAACGAGCCGGCCTGGCTGCCCGCGCGCGTGCCGCATGTGCTGGTCAATGGCACCACCGGCATTGCCGTCGGCATGGCCACCGACATTCCGCCGCACAACCTGCGCGAGGTAGTCAGCGCCTGCATTCATCTGCTTGATGAACCCAATGCCAGCATCGCTGAACTGTGCGAGCACTTGCCTGCCCCGGACTTTCCCACCGAGGCGGAAATCATCACCTCGAAGAACGACCTGCTCGCGCTGTATGCCAACGGCAACGGCACCCTGCGCGCACGCGCCGTGTACACCCGCGAAGACGGCAACATCGTGATCACCGCGCTGCCGCACCAGGTCTCTCCCTCGAAGATCATCGAGCAGCTCGCCACGCAGATGCGCGCCAAGAAGCTGCCGATGATCGAAGATATCCGTGACGAATCCGACCACGAGAATGCCATTCGCCTGGTGCTGATTCCGCGTTCCAGCCGCATCGATGCCGACGAGATCATGCCGCATCTGTTCGCGACCACCGACCTGGAAAAGAGCTACCGGGTCAATCTCAACATGATCGGCCTCAATGGACGGCCGCAAGTCAAGAATCTCAAGCAGATCCTCGGCGAGTGGCTGCAATTCCGCAGCGACACGGTGACTCGTCGACTGCAACATCGCCTGGACAAGGTCGAGCGTCGCCTGCACCTGCTGGAAGGTTTGCGCATTGCCTATCTCAACCTGGACGAAGTGATCCGCATCGTACGCAGCGAAGAGGAACCGAAGCCGGTCCTGATGAAGCGCTTCGCCCTGAGTGAGGAGCAGGCCGACTACATCCTGGAGACGCGCCTGCGCCAGCTCGCCCGGCTCGAGGAGATGAAGATCAATGCCGAACGCGATGAACTCGAGCAGGAACGCGCAAAGATCAATGTCGTGCTCAACTCCAAGGCGCGCCTGAAGACCCTGATCAAGGACGAATTGCGCGAGGATGCGAAGAAGTTTGGCGACGGCCGACGCTCACCTCTGGTTGCGCGCGCAGCGGCGCAGGCCCTGGACGAATCGGCCCTGGTGGCCAGCGAGCCGACGACGATCGTGCTCTCGGCCAAGGGCTGGGTGCGTGCCGCCAAGGGTCACGATATCGACGCGACGGCATTGAGTTACCGCGAAGGCGACGGTTTTCGTACGGCCGCAAAGGGTCGCACCACCCAGCAGGTGGCGTTCATCGATTCCAGCGGACGCAGCTATTCGGCCGCGGCGCACAGCCTGCCCTCAGCACGCGGCAACGGCGAGCCTCTGAGTGGTCGGTTCAGCATCACCTCTGGCGCCCAGGTCGATACCCTTGCGATTGCCGATCCCGCCACGCGGCTGGTGATGGCATCGGACCGCGGCTATGGATTCGTCACGCGATTCGAGAATCTGCTCGGCAGCAAGAAGGCCGGCAAGCAGGTGATGAACATCGAGGACGACGCACACGTGCTGGATCCGGCACTGGTCGAGGACAGTGCGCGCGACCGCATCGTGGTGGCAACCAACAGCGGTCATCTGCTGATGTTCTCGGTGGCCGAGCTTCCCGAACTCGACAACGGCGGCAAGGGCAACAAGCTGATCGAGATTCCCAAGGCCAAGCTGGGTGCCGGTGAACGCGTGGCCGGCATCGCCGTCGTCAGCGAGGGCAAGGGCGAGGTCAACCTGTTCGCCGGGCAACGCAAGCTGGTACTCAAATGGGCTGATCTGGTCGAGTACGGCGGCAATCGCGCCACCCGCGGCTCCTTGTTGCCACGTGGGTTCCAGCGCGTCGACCGGATTGAAGCCAGCGCCTAGGGAGACTCAGAACAAGTACGGAACTCATTCGTCGCGAGCAAGCTCGCTCCCACAAAATCAAGCAATGGTGGGAGCGAGCTTGCTCGCGACAGTACTTGTTCAGACCATCCCTGGTGCGGTATCTCGCAAGTAACGCAAAGAAATGCCGGATGGATTTCGTTGCCAGACAAGGCGTGAGGAGGAGGCGTAGCAGGGGTATGGCGACGACGAGCAACGCAGTATCGCGGCGAAATACGCCGGAATTGTCTGATGAAATTCGCGAGACAACCCACTAGCAGGTCGTTGGAAAACCAGCTGTGTTTGGTCTCGCGTCGAGCAGAATGGAAAGGTTGTTGATCGCAGCCGAACGGATGATCGTCACGATGCCGCGACCGGTTGCAGTCTGCGACCTTTTGGCGCGCATCAGGTGGCATGCAGGCGACAGCCACCCACCTACAATACGGTCGTGATCCGTTCGTCTTCCCGATTCAGACGTACCGCGTGGCTCGCCCTTGTGGCCGCGCTGTTGATTGCGTTGGCGCCAGCAGTCAGCCGCATATTGGCGTCCCACGCGGGCAATGCCTCCACGTCCCTGGTGGAGATGTGCACCGCGACCGGGCTGAAGTTGATTGACCTCTCATTGTCTGGCGGGAAGTCGGATCCGATGACTCCCATGCCGCATATGGACGAAGCCTGCGACTATTGCGTTCTTGCTGCGCCGTTGCTGCTCGTTGCAGCCCTGCTGACGGTCCCGCATGTACGCCCGGCACCGACCTACGGGCGTCACTTCTATTGCTTGATCCTGCACTCGCCGCGCAATCGACGCGGCCTCGGTTCCCAGGCTCCACCGCTCGCGCTCTGAGCCACGCCTCCGGTTGATCATTTCCTGCGTGGCCCGCGGGCCGCGCCCCTGTGCCTTGGAGCCAACATGTCCATTCTTCGTCCATCGACGCGATGTTCGTCGCGCATTTCCGTGGCCATTGCTGCCGCGCTGCTGTTTTCCTTTCCTGTCCTTGCCGAGATTGTCGACCTTGAACCGCGCGGCGCGCAGATCCTGCCTGCGGTCAAGGTCATCGGCGAAGCGCCAGAATCCGCATTGACCTGGGAAACCGACCCCAAAGTACCCCGACAGCCCGTCCCCGCCAGCGACGGCGCCGACTACCTGAAGACCATCCCGGGGTTCAGCGCCTTGCGCAACGGCGGCACCAACGGGGATCCTGTCCTGCGCGGCATGTTTGGCTCGCGCCTGGCCTTGTTGACCAATGACGGAAGCATGCCCGGCGCATGCCCGGCGCGGATGGACAATCCGCTCTCGTACGTGTCCCCGGAAACCTACGATCGCCTGATCGTGATCAAGGGGCCACAAAGCGTACTCTGGGGGCCGGGTGCATCCGCCGGCACGGTTCGTTTCGAACGCGAGGTTGACCGCTTCGCAGAGCCTGGCATCCGCGCCAACGGCAGTCTTCTGGCCGGATCGTTCGCACGCAACGACCAGGTGGCCGATTTCGAAACAGGCGCCGCGCCAGGTTACCTTCGGGTCAATGGCAACCACTCCGAAGCGGACGACTACGAGGACGGCAACGGTCATGTCGTACCTTCGTCATGGAACAAGTGGAACGTGGATACCGCGATCGGCTGGACACCCAATGAAGAAACCCGGCTGGAGCTCTCCGCAGGATCCGGAGACGGTGAGGCCCGCTATGCCGCTCGAGGCATGGACGGCTCGAAGTTCAGGCGCGACAGCTATCTCCTGCGCTTCAATCAATCCGGATTCTCCGGACCACTGCAATCGCTGCAAGCCAGCATCTTCAGCAACCACGCCGACCATGTCATGGACAACTACACCCTGCGCGAACCCAACCCGATGGGTCCGATGCCGATGCCGATGGCTTCCAATGTCGATCGCCGTACGGTGGGTGGGCGCGTCGCACTGGATTGGGCCTGGTCGCAGTGGGAGCTCAGCGCCGGCATGGACACCCAGGACAGCCGGCACCGCAGACGCAGCGCAATGGGTCGCGACGCGTACCTCATCAAGCCGAGAATGAAGGACGCCACATTTGCCAACCGTGGGATCTTCGGTGAATTGAGTCATCCGCTTGCCAATGACGGCAAGTGGATCGCAGGTGCCCGAGTGGACTGGGCAGAAGCAACCGACAAGCGTGCAACCATCGGCATGGCCGGCATGCCCAATCCCAGTTCGGGCATGACCCGCAAGGAAACCTTGCAGTCGGGCTTCCTGCGCTTCGAGGGCACACCGACTGACGTGCCGCTGGGCTGGTACGCCGGACTCGGACATGTACAGCGCATGCCGGACTACTGGGAGCTGTTCTCGCCGGACCAGGGCCCGGCCGGCGCAGCCAATGCATTTGCGGGCATCGAGCCGGAACGCACGACCCAGTTCGACATCGGCGCGCAATTCCACGGCGAACGGATCCACGCGTGGCTGTCGGCCTACGTCGGGCGCATTGAAGACTTCATTCTGTTCACCTACACCGGAGGCGGAATGATGGGGCCGATGTCGGCGGCGGCAAACGTGGATGCCCGCATCCGCGGAGCCGAATCCGGTATCGAATTTCGTCCAGACGGCTGCTGGATGTTTGGCGCGACGCTGGCCCATGCCTGGGGCGAGAATCGCGACAGCGGCGCGGCGCTTCCACAGATGCCACCGCTGGATACACGGCTCTCGGCCAATTTCAATCTTCGGCGTTGGAGCTTCGGCCTGTTGTTTCGCGCCGTGGCGGCACAGGATCGCATAGCGCAGAACCAGGGCAACGTGACAGGGCGTGACCTCGGTCCGTCGAAAGGGTTCGCCACCCTTGCGATCAACGGCGGATTCCGACTTCACCCCGACGCCCAGCTGACGGCCGGCATCGACAATGTGTTCGACCGCAGTTACAGCGAACACCTCAACCTTTCCGGCAATGCCGACTTCGGATTTCCCGCCGATCCGCAACGCATCAATGAACCAGGACGAATGCTGTGGGTCAGGCTGGGGCTGACGTACTGACAAATGGAAACGGGGGCCTCGCGGCCCCCGTTTCCTGTCAGCTTGCAAACCTGATCAACGGCGGGAAGTGCGCCGGAAATAGAACACGCCCAGCATCAGGGTAAACAGAGCCAGTGCCAGCTTGCTCCAGGATTGCAGGGTCGGCAGCTCGATGGCCGGCTGCACCGGGCCACCACCGCCACCGACGCAAACCGTGCAAACTCCGCTGAACCCGGGCGTCGGGATCAGGCTCCAGTTGACGATTTGACCCGTATCGCCACCCGCGTTGTCACTGACGGTCAGGGTCCAGGTGCCCACCGTGCTTTCGCCATCAAATGCCGACAGCGGCGAAGCAGGCAGCACAGGGCCGGTCAGCCAGGGCGTGGTGGCGTTGCAGGTGGTTTCCGGATTGACGCTGGCTGCATCCGAGAACACCACGTCCATGTCGTTGTCGCTGCAACCGAATGTGCTCCCAGGTACTCCGGGACGATCCAGCAAGGTCACCGTGGTGCCGCCCGGGCTGGTCAGCGAGATGAACACGTCACCTACCCAGGTGTGATCGATTTCCACGCCCACCTCCAGGTCGGTCAAGGTGATGTCTTCGGCAACCGTGATCGTGGAGGTCACGCCGGCGGGATTGTTGTCCGTAATCGGCAGCGGCAGGGTTTCATTCGGTGTCACAGTGCCTGACTGTCCAATCTGTGATGCCACCGAGCCGGCTGCCGTGGTGCCTTCGTTGCTGGTGACGCTGATCGGCAGCGTGAACGGGGTCACGCAGCTCGCGGTTTCTGCAACGGAGACGACAAAGGTCGCGTTCGCACTGCTGCCATCGGCCAGATTGCCGATGTTGGCCGTGGAGGTGACATAGGTGATGCCAGCCGGAGCAGGCAAGTCGAGCGACGCCACTACGCCAGTGAAGCTGCCACCAGCCGCGCTGATCGGCACCTGCACGGTCACGGTTTCACCAGGCTCCACCGTGCCGTTGTTCTGGGCGGTGTTTGTGCTGCACGAATCAGCCACCGTTGCCGACGCCGAGCCTACCGAAAGGCTCGGGCCACCCGGGTTGCCGATCACGTTCATGACGATCTGCATCTGCGGAAAGCCAATCGCAGAGGTTGCGGTCGGTGCAGTAACGCCGCAGTCCGCAGCTGCCAGATAGCTCGGCGCCGACTCACCGGAGGCATTGGATCCGATAAAGAAGGAGTTGCCGGCGGTCTGCCCATTGGGCGTGAATACTTCGACGACCAGATTGGAACCCGCAGTGGCCAAGCCGGACACCGTGGCCGGGAAGACGGTGGCAGTCTGGTCCGCAACGTTCAACGAGGCGGTGCCAATCTGCGTATAACCGCCCGGGAAGGTGCCCGGAAACGCACCCGCACCGGAGTACAGATTGACCGTCACCGGCTGGGAGCCACCCGTACCTGCGGCCGTCTCGATGCCGAACTGCACTTCGCAGACATTGATGTCGGCGGCCAGGGCAAACGAGCGATAGTAGGAATTATCCGTATGCAGGCCGCCTGAATTGCAGGACACCGAGTTGCCCGAGGTGATGGACTGCGAAGTGGATTGGGTCAGGGTGATGGTCCCGCAAGCACCTGTGGGTGCCACAACCGTAGGACGCAGCGGCTTCGGAACTTCGAAGGTTGAATTGGAAAACGATTGGGCAAACGCAAGTGGTGCACTCAAGGCGGTGGCGGCGAGCACCAAGGCCATGGCTCTCATCGGATTCGGCATGATCTAATCCCCAGGGCAGAGTATGTCTTCGATGTTCCACTGCGGGCACAGATTCCCGCCGCGAACACCAAAAGGATTCTTGAAGCAGATTGGCAACCGCAGCGCGTTGCGGTGGCTTCTCGTAGCCTAGCACTGTCAGCAGTGCGACAAAAGCAGCAGCTGCATGGGTCTTGAGGCGGATCGCCCTGGCAGATGACCCAACGCCGAAAAAGACCGTTTTCACCTTCTCATCGCGGAGAAACTGATTTGATCAGATTTATTCGGAAATTCATTATCTTGGCGCTGATTTCCATAATTTGCATCAGCTTTGGCGCCTGGTTGCTTCTGAGAGGAAGCCTGCCAACGCTCGATGGCACGCTGAAGATTCCCGCGCTTGCCCTTCCGGTGACCGTCGAGCGCGACTCCCTCGGTACGGTCACCATCCGCGGCGAGAATCGGGCTGATGTGACATGGACCCTGGGTTACATCCATGCCCAGGAACGATTCTTCGAGATGGACCTGATGCGGCGCAGTGCTTCCGGCGAACTCGCCGAGCTGTTTGGAGGCGCGGCGCTGCCCATTGATCGTCGGGCGCGCGCCCATCGCATGCGTGCACGTGCGGAGGCTGAGCTTGCCAATGCCCCGGCTGCGGATCGCGATCTGATTGCGCGCTATCGCGACGGCGTCAACGCTGGGCTATCGGACCTGTCGGTACGACCCCTCGCCTACCTGCTTACGCGAACCCAGCCTCGCGAATGGTCCAGCGCTGATACCTTGCTGGTGGTCGATGCCATGTATTTCTCGCTCAACGATGCCTCCAACACGCGTGAGCTTGCATTTTCGCGGATGAAGACCGCGCTGCCCGATGCCGCCTGGCAGTTCCTCTCGGCCATTGGCGGTGCTTGGGATGCCCCGCTCAGCGGGCCCGCCATGCGCTGGCCGAAGCTGCCAACTCCCGCAGACCTTGACCTCGGAAAGCTTGACCCAGCCACGATGAAATCGGACGGCCCCGTATCCGATGCGGTTCCGGGCAGCAACAGTTTTGCGGTGAGCGGAAGCCTTGCCGGTGGTGCGGGATTGATTGCCAACGACATGCATCTGGACTTGCGCGTGCCGGGCATCTGGTTTCGTACTCGCCTCGTCTATCCCAATCCGCGCCGACAGGGCCAGACCGTCGATGTCACCGGTGCCAGCCTTCCCGGCACGCCGGCCATGGTGGTCGGCAGCAACCGTTCGGTGGCCTGGGGCTTCACCAACAGCTACGGCGATTTCACCGACTGGGTGCGCGTGCTGCCCGACGCGGGCGATGCGAATCGGTACAAGACTGCCGATGGCAGTGACGCCGTGGTGGTACACCAGGAATCCATTTCAGTGAAAGGCGCCGAAGCGGAAACGCTGGAAGTTCGCGATACACGCTGGGGTCCGATTCTGGCGAAGGATGCCGACGGCACACCGCTGGCACTGGCGTGGACCGCACACCGACCGGGCGCGCACAACCTTGAGCTGATGAACCTGGAAACCGCCGAAACCTCGGACGAGGCCATCGCCATTGCCCAGCGCGCAGGCATGCCGGCACAGAACTTCCTGGTCGCGGATCGTTTTGGCAGCATTGCGTGGACGATTGCCGGTCGCATGCCCCACCGAACCGGCAACTACGACGCCCGACTGCCGGCGGACTGGAGCCAACCCGGAACGGGTTGGGATGGCTGGCTCGCCCACCCGGACTATCCGCTGATTTCCAATCCGCCCTGGCAACGCTTGTGGACCGCGAATTCGCGCCTGGTCGACAGCGGAGCCCCACTTGATCGCCTGGGCGATGGCGGATACGACCTGGGTGCGCGACAAATGCAAATCCGAGATGCGCTCAATGCCAAACAGCAATTCACTGCCGCCGACATGCTGGAAATCCAGTTGGATGATCGCGCCCTGTTCCTGAAGCCGTGGTACGAACGCCTGGACAAGTTGGTCAAGCAGTCCCCCGAGGATCCCGAACTTGCGCGGATTGGCGGCATCCTCACCGACTGGAACGGTCACGCCTCGGTTGATTCCGTTGCCTATCGCCTGGTGCGCGCCTGGCGCAATGAGGTAAAAGACACCGTGCTCGCCGGATTTGCCGCTGTCGTGCGAAAACAATACCCGGATTTCCAAATGCCCAAACTGGCCCAGGCCGAGCACGCGGTGTGGTCGATCCTGCAACAGCGTCCACCCCACCTGTTGCCACCGGGCTATGCAAGCTGGGAGGACCTGCAACGAAAATGCCTGGACCGCGTTGTCGCGCGTCTGGATGAACAACCCGGAGGAATCGCTGCACGAACCTGGGGCGAACGCAACACGGCGCGCATCGCCCATCCGCTTTCACGCGCCCTGCCCGCATTCCTCGCCCGCCTGCTCGACATGCCGGCCGATCCCTTGCCCGGCGACAGCAACATGCCCCGCGTACAAGGTCCTGCGTTCGGTGCTTCCGAGCGATTTGCCGTGGCTCCGGGGGATGAGGAGCACGGCTACTTTGAACTGCCGGGAGGCCAGAGCGGCCATCCGCTGTCACCGTTCTACGGCGCGGGACACGGGGATTGGGTGGAAGGCAAGCCCACACCGTTCCTGCCGGGCCCATCCATCCACCAATTGCGATTCGAGCCGACGAAAAACTGAACCGAACGTATCAGCACGCAACCGGCCAGCACAGATGCCGGCCGGCTGCGCGAGAATCATGGCAATTCGAAATCGTGGGCGAAGATAATGTCGGACACCGGCGCAAGGGTCGATACATCGAACGTCGCCTGCAGACCCGCCGTGGCAGGACGCAACTCGCTGGTTCCAGCAGCCGGCAGCGCACTGGTCGTTATCGAGAACAGGTACAGCGAGCCCCAGTCGAGCGAGTTACCCGCCGGCGCGGTCCAGGTTAAGTAGCCACCTGTCGTGCTGAAGGTCCAGTCATTGCCTGCATTCAGATCACCATCGCTGAAGCGGTTTTCCGTAATGCTGACGCCTGCGGGAAGTGCAATGCGGAAGCGGTCAAACCCCTTGTTGCTGAGCACATCGAGATTGGGTTCGGCGCCCGCAGTGACCGCACGCGCGAAATCGAGGTTGTGCACGGCGTAGTGGTAACGGTATTGCCCGTTGCCGAGGTTCACGACCCGCACCGCAACCTTGGTATGACCCTCGGCAACCGACAGTTCAGTGTTTTGATTGGCAATCGTTGCAGGGGGCAGGTTTTCCATCCATCGGTCGGTGATCGAACCGAGCTTGAAGTTGGCCTGACCCGCAAACGTCCAATTGCCTCCACTCCAGGTTGGCGTGCCGGTGATGGTCGCCATCGAGTTGTAGATGTTGATGTCCTGGCGGGCGAGATACCAGGAATCGAACAGATAGGTTGCGCCCGGATTCACCGTGTTGCTGATCTGCGACTCGTTGACCACCATGCGACGCACGAAGCCATCGTCGCTTGGGAATGAATTGGTGTTGCTGCCAATGCAATTCGGATCGAACAGGGAATGACAGCGACCCCACTGGTTGGTTGCCGGAATGATCTCGGAGCGGAACGACAAATCCTGGTTGGCATCGTTGTTGAACGTGCTGTAGGTGTCGCTGCAGGAACGACCCAGGATGTGGCTGTCGAAATTTTCGCCCGAAGCGCAGCCCTGGTTGGTTGTCAGCCAGGCATGCTTGACCCCGGAACGACCGATCTGCTCGATTCCACCGTCCGCATTGATCCGATACATGTTCCAGATCAGGAACGGGTGCTGATCGTTGCCGTAGGGTGCGAAGTTTCCGGAGAATTTGCTGTACCAGGGAATCCATGCCGCATACAGGGCCGTGCTGGTGCCGAGCGCACCCTGCCCGGGAATGGTTGCAACCGCGGTTCCGTTGTTGACGTTGTTGCGCAAGGTCGAATTCGGCGCAAATACGACGCGGCCGCTTCCGTTGGGTCCGGTATTGTTTTGCGCATTCATGCGACTGACGGAAATATCCTGCATGAACAGATCGGCCTGGTAGGTACTGCCGGACTGGCCGGAAACCGGATCGCCATGCCAGTGGCTTGGCGATGGAATTCCGTTCACGTCGTGAGTACCGCCAACGCCTTGCCTGGTCACCTGGGTAAGTACCTCGAGGTCGGCAATCGGCACTCCAGCCAGTTCCGGATGCCCGGCCCGCTGCGCCAGCGCCGGCGTTGCGCGCATGTCGGCGGTGTAAATGGCCAGAACGCGATTGTCGTTGACCAACTCGTACATGAGCTTGTCGACATAGAACCAGGCCTTGCCATCACCGCTGACAACATCCAACCACATCGGATTTGTCTTGTTCGGGCGCAAGCGGAAATCGACCAGCGCAATTGAACTGCCATCGTTCACGCGAAGCAGGTAGCCGCCGCGCGATTGCAAGGAGCCACCGAGGAATCCATCGAACGATCCGCGACTGGCGCGGAACTCGATGCTGCCGCTTTCGCGCAAGGAAAACAGGTCGGAGTTGAGCGCTTGACGCGCGTTGAGACCATCCGTAAGCCTTGCGCTGTCTTGTGCAAGTCGATCCTGGACGCGCTCGACGCGGATACCCAATCCATGCAAATTGGTTTCACTCAGGCGCAAACCAACGGTTCCGCCCCAGGCAGACCAGGCATTGCTGGCAACCGTGCTTTGGGTCGCCTCTGATGCATGAACGCAAGGCAGTACCGATAACGACAGGGCAAGTGCAACAGACAAGGTTTTGATGTTCATGGGAATGGTTTCGTGGTGTTGTGCGAACGAGGTGGCATGCAACATGCCGTTGCTGGTTTCAAGGTTCAATGATACCGGCATCTGCGTCGCGCGCAGTTGCCGACAGCAATGCTCCGCCTGCCTTGGCCGAATTTCATTCGTAACCGTGCTGGAAAATGATGTCCCCGAAGGTTGGCACAAGAATCTGAACCGGATAAACCGTCGGACCACCCGCCGTGGCCGGGCGCAGCTCGCTGTTTCCAGCCGCTGGTGCCGAACGCGTGGTGACCGTGAACAGGTACAGCGAACCCCAATCCAGAGAATTGTCTGCCGGTGCGGTCCAGGTCAGGAAACCACCAGCGTCGCTGAAGCTCCAGTCATTGGCAGCAGAGAGGTCACCATCGCTGAAGCGGTTGTCGATGACTTCAGTGCCTGCGGGGATGGCCACGCGGAACTGGTCAAAACCCTTGTTGCTGATGACATCGAGATTCGGTTCGGCCCCAGCGGTGACTGCACGCGAAAAATCCAGGTTGTGCACCGCGTAGTGATAGCGGTATTG
>Ga0116178_10001546_pt1 | contig 19035 bp, 16 predicted proteins | sample AD_STIC12_MetaG_FD_89880 | JGI IMG/M metagenome (GOLD analysis project Ga0116178, IMG submission 89880) | Active sludge microbial communities of municipal wastewater-treating anaerobic digesters from USA - AD_STIC12_MetaG | ecosystem: Engineered > Bioreactor > Anaerobic > Digestate | place: USA... | reverse complement strand
CTCGATGGGGTGGTAGCCGCGCCCCGACAGGAGGGGGAGGAGCGCGGGGTCGGGCAGCGGGCTCACCTCGTGAAAGACCTCGGCGCCGCGTGCGCGAAAGAAGTCCTCGAGCGCCTGCAGGTCGTCGGCGCTGGGCGCGGCAAAGAGCCCGAGCCCGAAGGTCTGCGTGAGGGGGGAGCCGACGCCGTCGAACATGGCATAGGTCCCACCCACCTCGCTCCAGGTGGCGCCTAACGCCGGCGCGTGCAGGGCGCGCGACTCCACGAAGGCGGCGTTGGCCGATCCCTCCGCCCGTTCGAGGCGTCGGGCGAGGGCGAGGTCGGTGACGTGGGGGCGGAAGGTCATGGTGGGGTAGCGGGAGGCGTGCGGCGAAACACTGGGCGCATCGTGCGACGGCGCACCTCGCGGAGCAAGGGGGCGCCCGTCCGGTGCGCGACTTCTCGATGCGACGGTGTGGCGCGCCTTTGCGGCGTGGGCTTGCCAACTACGTATGGCGGTCGCGTATGATTCGGCAACGCACCGTCCCCCCCCTCGCCGCCTCCCTCATGCAGCCTACTCGATTGCTCTGCACCCAGTGCGGATCCGAGACCAGCGCCCCGCTCAAGGTTCCCCCGGGGAGCCCGTGGGTCGCACTCGCGCTTGCCGTCCCGTTCGTGATTCCGGGGATCGTCTACGCGGTCTGGCGATACAGCATGCGGCGCGACTGCTGCCCCACGTGCGGGCACGCGCAGCTCATTCCGGGCGACGCGCCACTGGCCCGGACCTGGCGGAGCGCGGGGTGGATCGCCGGCCGCCCGGTCGACCGGAGTGCGCTCACGCCATCCGAGGTTCGCCTCGACCGCATCGAGCAGGCGATCGACGCCATCGCCGCCGAAGTGGATCGGGTGTCGCAGCGTTCGCCGCTGCCGCTACGCACGGTGAACGACCGCGAGCGGATACCCTTGCTGCGAGACCGAGGGACGGTGACGCCCACCTGATCGTCGTCGCCTAACGAAAGGGCGGGGCGTTCGGTCGCCAGGGGCCCACCTCCTTGGGGGGAAGGTCGTGGGTGCGGCGACGTGCGAACGGGGCCGGAATGACGTAAGCTTTCCGCATGATCTCCCTCGCCCCGTTTGCCCTCGCCTTCCTCGCCGCCGCGGCCCCCGTCGACTCGACGGCGAGCGCCCGCACCCTCGCCCGACTCGTCGCCGAGCATGAGCGGCGCATGGTCGAGGAGGACCCGATGCTGCGCGCCCGTTCGGGGCTGCGCGTGGAGCACCTCCCTGACCTCTCGTTCGCACGCGTCGAGCGCGACGCGGCGCGCGCGCGCGGCGTGGTGCGCACCATCGACCTGCTCGTCCCCGCCGAGCTGTCGCCTGACGAGTGGAGCACCTCGCGCATGCTGCGCTGGGAACTGGTGCAGGTCATCGAGGCCGCGCGCTTCCACTGGCTCATTTTCTCGTCCATCACGCCGTACGCCTCGCCGCTCGGCACGGTCCCGCGGCTGCTCGCGTCGCAGCAGTTGACCACGGCGGCCGACCTCGCGCACTATCTGGCGCTGGTCGACGAGGCGGCGGCCATGGCCGACACCATTCGCGGCGGGCTCGAGGCGCGACGGACGCGCAAGCTCCTCCTTCCCAAGGAAGAGCTGCGACTCGTCATCCCCTTCGTGCGCGGCTTCGCCCAGCCGCCGGAGCAGAGCCCGTTCAGTGTGGCCGAGGGGCGACTGGCCGCCGTGTCGCCGGCGCAGCGTGACGAGTTTCGTCGCGCGTTAGGCGCGCGCATCACGACGCGCGTGAACCCGGCGCTGGAGCGGCTCGCCGCCTACCTGGAAGGCCCGTATCGCGCGGAGACGTCGGACAAGGTGGGGCTCGGACAGTACCCCGGTGGCGACGCCTTCTATCGTCATCTGGTGCGGCAGCACACCACGATGGACGTGACCCCCGACGCGGTGCACCGCATCGGGCTCGCCGAGGTGGCGCGCATCGACAGCGCCATGGCCAGGGTGCGTGCGGAACTCGGCTTCACGGGGACCAAGGCCCAGTTCCATGACTCGTTGCGCAAGGACGCCCGCTTCTATGCCAAGACCCCCGAGGAGTTCGGCGAGAAGCTGATGTATCACGATGCGCGCATTCGCCCGCGGGTGGGTGACTACTTCACCAAGCTCCCGCGCGCGCAGGGCGACGTGCGGCGCCTCGACCCGCGCCTCGAGGGGGCGATGACCTTCGGCTTCTACCAGGAGCCCTCGGTGCAGGACTCGATGGGGCACTACTTCTTCAACGGCTCCAACTTGCCGCAGCGCAGCATGTTGCAGGGGGCGGCGCTCGTCTTCCACGAACTCATCCCCGGGCACCACTTTCAGGTCGCCATCCAGCGGGAGAACGGTGCGCTGCCGCAGTTCCGGCGCGAGGGGGGCTACACCGCCTTCACGGAAGGGTGGGGCGACTATGCGTCGGCGCTCGCGGGGGAGATGGGGCTCTACTCCGATCCGTACGATCGCTACGGACGCCTCATGATGGACATGTTCATCTCGTGCCGGCTGGTGGTCGACACCGGGATGAACGCCCTCGGCTGGCCCCGTGAACGGGCCATCGCCTTCATGAAGGAGAACACGCTGGAGAGCGACCTGCAGCTCGACACCGAGACGTTGCGCTACTCGGTCGACCTGCCGGGACAGGCGCTCGCCTACAAGATGGGAGCGCGCGAGCTCCTGGTGCTGCGTGAGGATGCGAAGAAGAAGCTGGGGAGCCGGTTCGACATCAAGCAGTGGCATGCTTTCCTGCTGGATGGCGGGTCGATGCCGATGACGGTCTTGCGCCAACGATACGATGCCTGGGTTGCGGCTGGCGGAGCATTGCGATGAGCGGCGCCGGCCCGATGTCACGACAGCAGTGCGCGCGCGTCGCGCGAGGGACCGTCGCCATGCTCGCCCTGGCGGCCTGCGGGCAGGAGGGGGCGCCGCCCCCCGAGCGCATCTTCTACAACGCCCGCATCTGGACCGGGGACTCGACGCTGCCGCAGGCGACCGCGCTCGCCATCCGTGGCGATCGTATCGTCGCCATCGGGAGCGATTCGTCGGTGCGCGCGCTGGCCGGGAGCACGACGCGGCTCGAGGACCTCGGGGGACAGCGCGTCATACCGGGCTTCCACGATGCGCACATTCACCTCCCCACGCGTCGCAGCGCCGACCTCGTGAACGCCAAGGACCCCGCCGAGATCGTGGCGCGGCTCCAGGATTTCGCGAAGGGCCTGCCGGCGGATGCGTGGATCACCGGGCGCGGGTGGACGCCCGACATGTTCCCGCAGAATACCGCGCACCGGCGCTACCTCGACGGCGCCTTCCCCGACCGCGCCGTGCTGCTCACCGATCGTGACGGGCACCAGACGCTGGCCAACCAGCGGGCGCTCTCGCTCGCCGGGGTGGGGATGGAAACGCCGGAGCCGGCGGGCGGGGCGATCATCCGCGATGCCAACGGCGCCCCAACAGGGCTGTTGCAGGAGACGGCCAACGCGCTGGTGCGCCGGCACCTCCCCGATCCCACGGCCGAGGAAGTGTACGCGGCGATGCGCTACGAGATGCACCGTGTGGCGGCGCTGGGGCTCACCTCGTTGCAGCTGGCCAACGCCATCGACAGCACCGAGCAGCGGGCCTTCGAGCGGGCGCTCGCCGAGGATTCGCTGCTGGTGCGCTGGCGCATCGCGCTCCCGTTCGAGCGAGCCGCATCCGACTCGGCGCTCGAGGCCTGGAAGGCGTTAGGCGCGCGCTGGTCGGGGCCCTACCTGCGCACCGGGATCGCCAAGGGGATGCTGGACGGGACCGTGGACGCAGGGACGGCGGCGATGCTGGCGCCGTACGCCATCGGCGATGGCTCGGGGCTGCCGCGCTGGACCGCCGCCGACCTCAACGCGACGGTGGCGCGCTACGACAGCGCCGGGCTCCAGGTCGAGTTGCACGCCATCGGCGACCGGGCCATCCGGATGGCGCTCGACGCCTTCGAGGAGGCCGCCAGACGCAACGGCCCCCGCGACCGGCGCCACCGCGTGGAGCACCTCGAGGTCCCCGACCCGAGCGACATCCCGCGCTTCGGGGCGCTGGGCGTCATTGCCTCCACGCAGGCGATCTTCGCCACCCCCGACAAGACCACGCTGCAGAACTACGTCCCGCTGCTGGGGCCGGCGCGCGAACCGCACGCGATGCCGTTCAAGGCGCTTGACGATGCCGGGGCGATGCAGGCCTTCGGGAGCGACTACCCGGTCTTCCCGATCGACCCATTGTTAGGCACGTGGATCGCGGTGACGCGCACGAACCCGGATGGCACGCCAGCCGGTGGGTGGCTCCCGCAGCATCGCCTCTCGCTGGACGCGGCGCTGCGGCACTACACGGCCGGCTCGGCCTACTCGGCCTTCCGCGAGCAGGAACTGGGCATTCTTCGCGCTGGTATGCTCGCCGACTTCGTCGTGCTTTCGCACGAGATCTTCGGCGTGGAGCCGACCGCGTTGCTCACCTCGAAACCAGTCCTCACCGTGATGGGAGGGCGCGAGACGTACCGGGCGCCGACGAGGCCGGTGGGGAGTGCCACACCACCGGCGCCGCGTTGATCATCGTCTGCTTCGCCAGCCGCAACGCTACTGCACGCTGCTCGCCTTCAACCCGCCGCTCTTGAGGTAGTCCACCGCCAGGTTGGCCAGCGAGCGCACCCCGGTGGGGAGTGCGCCTTCATCGGCAAAGAAGAGCGGCGAGTGGTTGGCCGGTTGCTTGGCCAGGTCGGCCCCCTTGGGCGCCACACCGAGGAAGTAGAAGATCCCCGGGATCTCCTTGGTGAAGACGGGGAAGTCCTCGGAGCCGGTGACCGGGTTGATCGTGCGCAGCCCGCCCTCGCCCGCGGTGCGCTTGAGCGTCGGCGACATCTTGTCGAGCAGGGCGGCGTCGTTCTGCGTGATGAGCCCGCCCCCGGAGATCTCGACCGTCGCCGTTGCGCCTGCCGACCGGGCGATGTCCTCGGCGGTGCGCTTCACGCGCTCGTGGATCTCGGCGCGCATCGCCTGGTCGAAGGTGCGGATGGTCCCGATCATCACCACGCTGTCTGGGATGATGTTGCCGCGGTTGCCCCCCTGGATCATCCCGATCGTGATCACCGCCGGCGCCGACGTCACGTCGATCTGCCGCGAGGCGACCGTCTGCAGCCCCATGATGATCTGCGCGGCCACCGGGATCGGGTCGACGCCGCGCCACGGCGACGAGCCGTGCGTCTGCCGCCCCTTCACGTTGATGGCCAGCCCGTCGGCGGCCGCCATGAAGCCGCCCGCGCGCGTGCTGATCGAGCCTAACGACGATGGCCAGACGTGCAGCCCGAAGATCGCCGACGGGCGCGGATCCTTGAGCGCCCCGTCCTCGACCATCGCCTGCGCCCCGCCCAGTCCTTCCTCGGCCGGCTGGAAGAGGAAGACGATCGTCCCCGGGATCTTCGCCTTCATCCCGGTGAGCACCTCGGCCACGCCCATGAGGATCGCGACGTGGTTGTCGTGGCCGCAGGCGTGCATCACGCCCACGTCCATCCCGTTGTACATCGTGCGCACGGTGCTCTTGAACGGGAGGTTGACCTGTTCGGTCACCGGGAGTCCGTCCATGTCGGCACGCAGCGCGACGACTGGGCCCGGCTTGCCTCCCTTGAGGATGCCGACCACGCCGGTCTTGCCCACGGGGGCCCGCACCTCGAGGCCGAGGGCGCGCAGGTGCTTCTCCACGAGCGCCGAGGTTCGCTTTTCCTCGAAGGAGAGCTCAGGGTGTTCGTGGATGTCGCGGCGCCAGGCAATGACCTTGGGCATCACCTGCTCGAGGCGCGTGTCGATTTCCTTGGCCAGCGGATCGAGCGGTGACGTGGCTTGGGCGGCGAGGTGCAGCGGGAGGGCAGACAGGGCGATCGCCAGGACGGCGATGGGGCGCAGGGACACGAGCGGCTCCGGCGGTGGGGTGGGTGGTCGAAAGGTGCGTGCCGCGGCGAGTCGGCGCCAGTTGGTGCGGCGCGTCACGCGGCCGGTGGCGGTTCACGTCGATGCGCGTGCCGTCGTCGGCGTCGCGCACCAGGGAACGCACCCGCGCCCCGTTGGGGGTACATTTGCGTCACCACGTCGAACGGGACACGCACCATGAGCATGGATCGGCGGCAACTGCTGGGCGCATTGGGGGGGATCGCCGCTGTTCGCGGGCTCGGCCTAACGAGCGATGGCGAGAACGCGCAGAACGCTCCCGTGGCGACGATGCCGCCCCCCGGTGCGGCCCTTCCACGCAAGGCCGACTTTGCCATCGAGGAAGGGACGACCTTTCTCAACGCCGCATACACGCACCCGATCCCGCGCGTCTCGGTCGAGGCGGCGCGCCGAGCCGCCGAGTGGCGCGGGACGATGCGTCCCACAATGGCCCCGCCCCCCAATCCCGCCCGGTCGACGCCCAAGGCGCTCTTCGCCCAGCTCATCAACGCCAAGCCCAGCGAGATTGCCCACGTCTCCAGCACCAGCGCCGGCGAGAACCTGGTGGTGCGCGCGTTGGAACTCGAGCATCGGCGCGACGGCAACGTGGTGACCGACGGACTGCACTTCGAGGGGGCGCTGATGAACCTCGACGTGCTGCGCCGGCGCGGGCTCGACGTGCGCGTGGTTCCGCCCACGGCCGATGCGCGGATCGACTTCCGCGACCTCGAGCGCGCCGTCGACCACAAGACGCGCCTCATCGAGATCTCGGCGGCGGCGATGTACAACGGCTTCCAGCACGACCTCAAGGCGGTCGCCGACCTCGCGCACGCGCACGGTGCCCTGGTCTACGTCGACATCGTGCACGCCGCCGGCGCCGAACCGCTCGACGTGAAGGCGAGCGGGATCGACTTTGCCGCCTGCTCGAGCTTCAAGTGGCTGATGGGTGACTTCGGGATCGGCTTCCTGTACGCGCGCGAGGAGGTGTGGGACAAAGTCACGCGTCCCGTGGTGAGCTACTACCAGGCGGCGTCGGCAGAGGCAAACTATCCGCCACATCTTCCAGTCGGAGCGTACGAGCCCGTGACATACGAGTTCAGCCGCAACGCCGCCGGCTTGTTCGAGATGGGGTCGCTGACGGGGAGCGCCGAGGTCGGCGTCGCGCTGCTCGCCAGTTCGCTGGTCTACGTGCAGGCCCTCGGGCCCGCGAACATCCAGGCGCACCGCCTGCCGCTCATCGCCCGGCTGCAGCAGGAGATGCCCCGGCTGGGTTTCGCTGCGGTCACGCCGGCAGGCGCAACCAGTGGCATCGTGACGTTCGCACGCAAGGGACTGCTGGAGGGCGACGTCCCCAAGCGACTCGCCGATGCCAGGATCAACGTGCGCGTCGCCGCCAACTGGATGCGCATCTCCCCATCGGTCTACAACGACATGGCCGACATCGAGCGGCTGCTGGAGGCGTTGTCGTGACCCTCCTGCTCGCCCAGCATGCACCCTGCCTCGCACGGGCGGCGTGCCGCCGCACGCAGGCCGTTCCGTCCTCGAATCTTCGCGGCCCATGCCGGCCCGCGCACCACGAGAGTTGAACCGATGATCCCCTGCTCGCGCTTCCTTCTCGCCGTCGTGACCGGTCTAGCCTGCGCGGTGTCGGCCCGTGCGTCGGGGCAGCGTCCATCGTCGATGACGGCACCGACACCGGCGCTCCGCGTGGGGGCGATCGACTCGATGTGGTCTCCGACGCTCAAGGAGCGGCGCCCGTACCTGGTCTACACGCCGCCGTCGTACGGCGCGCCGACGCGGGTCCCGCGCACCTATCCGGTGCTCTACCTGCTCGACGGTGATGTGCACTTCCATTCCGTCACCGGCGTGCTCCAGATGCTGTCGACCGGAGTGGGCGGGACGTATGCCATCCCCGAGATGATCGTCATCGCGATCCCCGTCGCCAATCGCCGGCGCGACCTCACGCCGACGCGCGTCACCAAGGACCCGTACGGCAATCCGCTCCCCCCGGGGTGGGACATCACCGGCGGGAATCCGAACTTCCTGCAGTTCCTCAAGTCCGAACTCATTCCGCACGTCGACTCGGCGTATCGCACCGCCCCGTATCGGGTGTTCGTCGGGCATTCGTTAGGTGGACTGGCGGTCCTCAACGCCCTCTACACGATCCCCGAGACCTTCAACGCTTACGTGGCGATCGACCCGACCCTCTGGTTCGACGACCGGCTCATGGTACGGATGGCGCGCGACTTCTTCGGGAAGCCGGCACCGCCGGCACGTACCCTCTTCATCGCGCAGGCGAACAACATCACCCCGTACGATTCGGGGACGGTTCTCAACGTCAACAACATCCTGGCGCTCAACAGCATCATCAAGGACGCCAACACGTCGGGGATTCGATACGGCTACAAGTACTATGACGGCGAGGATCATGGATCGATCCCGCTCATCGCCGGCTACGATGCGCTGCGTTTCATCTTTGAGGGGTATGCTGCGCACTACCCGAAGGCGCTGGTGCAGCCGGGGTACCTGACGCAGCACTTCGATCGGGTGTCGGAGATGCTGGGGTACCGTGCCCTTCCGCCTGCTGGACTGGCGGACTTCGTAAGCCAGATGGGGGCCATGGCTCCGCCGACGCCCCCAGGTGTCGCCCCCGACCCGTTCGCCCGCATGATGGGGACGTGGGTGCGCGACTCGGCGAACGGTCCCGCCGATGCCGGCGCGCCCGACGGTGAGACGCTCATCCTCATGCCCACCAGCGATGGCTTTCGTGTGGTGGAGCGCGCCGGAGGGCCGGCAGGAGCCAAGCTCGTCGACCTCGCGTGCCGCAGGATCGACGAACCGCTCGCCACCTTTGCGGCTGGCGAGAGCGGGCGCTGCTACGCGCAGGTCGCCGGGGACAGTGTGAGCTACGCGATCTTCGCCCCTCTGAACGGGAAGATCGTGGCGATCGAGCGCGGAGTCGTGGTGACGTCACCAACAGGCCAGTCGCTGCGTGACGAATTCACGAAGCGCGTGCCGAAGGGGGTGCCGCAGCGCCGGCGGCACATCTATGCCCGACTGTACTAGCAGAGAAGTGGATCTCCCGCGACGTCAGTTCACCTTGGCGCAGATGGCGACGACGGAGACGGTGATCGGCGAGGTAGACCCGAGGTAGAACTCCGGTGAGGCCAGCCCGAGCTGCACGACCCACTCACGATCGGAGAAGCCGAAGGCGGCATTCGGGTAGCTGCCAAGAACCAACCACGGGAAGAGCGTCATGCGAATGCTCCCCGGGATGTACGCTCCGTAGCCTGGCGTCTGATCCAGCACGCCCCCGCCGATCGCCACCTTCCCGACAGGACAGGTGGCGACGAAGAACTGCGCGCCAGAGCCGGCGCCCGCAGCCAGGTTCGGAAAGTAGCGAGTCACCACGCGCTCGAGGGAGCCGAGGGCGCCGGAGGCCGCCAACGAACCGGGAGGGCCCGGGACGCCTTGCAGCCCCTGAGGACCGGCGGGCCCCGCCGGTCCGGGCTTGCCATCGGGCCCGGCCGGCCCTTGCGACCCCGTTGCACCTGCCGGGCCCACCGCACCGGCAGGGCCCGCGGGCCCTTGCGCCCCCGCCGGACCCGGTACCCCGGTACTCGGCCCCGGGGGCCCCTGTGGTCCCGCCGGACCCTGGGCCCCAGCAGGGCCGACTGCGCTCCACTGGACCAGGAGATGGTCGGCCGAGCGGCAGGTCGCTGGCGCCCCGTCCCTCCCTATCAGGTAGATGGTGCCCGACCTCGGTACCACACAGGCCAGCACCGCGCCGGACGGTTGCTGCGCGGCGACCGCACGCGCGCTCGACATCGTTAGGCATCCGACCAGCAGGGCACGGGCAAAGACGCCCATCCGTCTCGTCCGGTCGTGCCCGGCCGCGCAATCTCTCGTTCGAGTCATCGAGCTATCCCCAGTGGTTGGACCGTGCAGGCGTCGGCGGCGGGTGGGTGACACGTCGTCACGTGGCTGCACCCTCTTCACGTGATGCGCGACCGAATCCGGAAACGCGGGTCGGCGTGACGAGCTGCCGACGATGCATCGCGGGCTTTTCCGGTTCCGGAGGACGGTGGCGTTGAGGTGAGTGACGGCTGCGTTGGCCGCCGACCCCTCACTTCATCGACTACTCGTCTCATGCGCCTCTCCCCTGTGCGGTCTCTCGTCGTCGTCCTGCTGGCCGGTGCGCCCGTCGCTGCGCCCGTTGCTGCGCACGCGCAGGGCGGCGTGAACAGCTGGCCGATCGCCCAACAGGAGGCCGCCGTGAAGACGCCGCTCGCCGTGGATCGCCTGGCGCAGCTGGAACGGGCCTTCACCGCGTTGGCGGCGCTCGCGAAGCGCGACCCGTCGTTCTGCACCTGGCTCGCGAATACGGGCGATGCCACCTCCATCGCCCAGGAGGTCGCCACGCTCAACGCGCACAAGGGCGTACGGGCCGCGCTCGCGGGAGCGTCCATGGCACCGCGCGACTTCGTGGAAGTCTCCCTGGCGCTGGCCATGGCGGGGATGGCGCACGAAGCGCGCGCCAGCGGCATGCGAGCGCCGCCACCCCAGCCACCGCCCGCGAACGTCGCCTTCTACGCCGCCAACCAGCAACGGGTTGACCGGGTCCTGGCACTGGACCCGTGCTGAGACCTGGCGAATGACCAACCATCAAATGCGAGTGGACGGCTGATGAACTGGACGATTGAACCGATGCGGGTCCGAGCCGCCGACAACGCACGTCGTTGTCGCACGCGTGCCGCCCAACCGTTGCGGACGGGCTCGCGGCTGGCACTGCTCGCGTGCATCACGAGCGCAGCCCTCGTTGGATGCGGGGGGAGTGGCGGAGGTGATTCACCGGGGGTGACCCCGCCACCGACCAACACCAACGGCCCTCCGTCCACCGCGGTGTCGGCACTCGAGGACGCGGCGGCGCGCCTTGCCCCCACCCTTGGGAGTTGCTCGAGTCGCGTCACCACCGACCTGGCGACGCTGCGCGCGGTGATGTCTCCCTTCCTCAACGCGACACGCGCGGACGTGGATCGCGTACGTACCGCGCTCACGGCCTGCACCGACGTGGGCGTGGAAGCCGACCGAGACGCACTCGGCCTCGCGCTGGACGTTGCCATCGACGTGCTGGCCGCCGCGGGACGCTGAACGTGTTTTCGATCCCGACACCGCGGTGCACCTGGCGGCACTACCTGGAGGAGCTGATGCCTCGTTCACGCATGGTGATGGGCGCCTTGGCGATGGCGCCACTGCTCATGGGGAGTACGCTCGAGGCGCAGCAGACGAACACGCCGCTCCTGGCCTGCTACGTCCCGCGCTCCGGCACGCTGTACCTCGTTGGACAGAATGGAGCACCAGGCACATGCCGCGCCGCTGACCATGTGCTGGTGCAGTGGAGCGCCGTCGGTCCCACGGGGCCGCAAGGGCCCGCCGGTCCACAGGGCCCCCCCGGAACCGGCAGCTCCCTCGCAGGGAGTGCGACGCTCGGCAACATGGAGACCGTGGTGGCGAACGTGTCGTTCACGTTCACGCAGCCCGGCACGCAGACCTTTGTGACCGCGACCTGCCCGACCGGGAAGATCGCGATCAGCGGCGGATTGCTGCGAGACGATTCCAACGGCGGCTACTCGCCCGGCAGCGGGTCGCCGTGGGTGCACGAACTGGGGAGCTATCCCAACAAGGCGTTTGGATACTCCGACCGCGAGTGGGTGGTGCACCTCAGCGCCCAGTCGGTGGGGACGTTTCGAGCACGCCTGGTGGTCACGTGCGCCAGGATCAACTGACAACGACTGCACGAGGAGAGCGTAGTATGCAACGGCATGTCCGCGTACTGGGATGCGTCGCCGTCGCGACGCTCTGCACCTCCGCGCCGGGTCGCCTGGACGCGCAGCAGCAGCCCCCCCCGATCTTCGCCTGCGTCGTCCCGCGCTCCGGCACCTTGTACCTGGCGGGGCAAGGCGGCGCATCGGCCACGTGCCGAAGCGCCGAGCACACGCTGGTGCAGTGGAACACGGTCGGTCCGGCCGGGGCACCGGGACTCCCCGGTGCCCAGGGACCCGCGGACCACAGGGCCCGCCCGGTCCCGCGGGACCTACAACCGGTGTGCCGGGACCGGCAGGGCCCCAGGGGCCCAGCGGCCCCAAGGGCGATGCCGGTCCGCCTGGGGCAAGCGGCGTGGCGGGCGTGGCCGGTCCTGCCGGGCCGCCAGGAGCAACGGGATCCACCGGACCGGTGGGACCGCCGGGCCCGGTGGGGTCGCTGAGCGGTACGACTGCGCTCTCGGCGTTCGAGATCGTCACCGCGTCGTACTCGGTGTCGGGAACGACGGGGACGAAGTCACAACTCACGGTCCGGTGCCCGGCGGGAAAGGTCGCGATCGCTGGCGGCTTGTCCAATTGGTATGGGGAGCGAAGCGGTTTCGTCCCGAATCCACCGGGGACCGCCGGCGGCTGGTTCGTCACCTTTCCATCGGCCTTCGTGCTGAGCAGCTACAACAGCTCCGCCTTTGGAGGGAAGGCGGCCGAGTGGGTACTGGAGATCATGTGGCCCCTCGATCACCCGGCAGCGGTGACGATCGACCTGTCCGCCTCCTGCGTGAAGGTGAACTGAGGCACCGGAACGGTGCTCAGTCGCGCAACCAGCTGCCTAACAAGGCGCGCGCCTTGACCCAGTCCGAACGGACCGTGCGCGAGGTGACGCCCACGGCTTCGGCTGTCTCGTCCTCGGTGAGTCCGCCGAAGAAGCGACACTCCACCACGCGCCGCAGCCGCGGGTCCAGCGCCTCGAGCCGGTCGAGCGCGTCGTCGAGCGCGACCGCCTGCTCGGCCTGGTCGTCGGTCGCGGCCAGCTCGTCCTCGAGCGTGACACGACGATGCGCGCCGCCGCGCTTGTCGGCCAGGTGCGCGCGCGCCCGGTCCACGATGATCTGCCGCATTGCCGTGGCCGCGACAGCAAAGAAGTGGCCGCGCGTTTGCACATCGATCCCCGCGCCCTGGAAGAGCTTGAGGTAGGCCTCGTGCACGAGCGAGGTGGCGCCGATGGTCTGGTCACGACCTTGCACGCGACGGCTGGCGATGCGATGCAACTCGCCGTACACCAGGGGGAGCAGTCGCTCGAGCGAATCGGACTTCCCCCCGCGAATCTGCAACAGCAGGTCGGTGATCTGGTGCGGGCTCTGGTCGGACATGCCGGACCCGGAAGCGGGGAGTGGAGGGGCGCTCCCCCCAATCTGTGGGCCCCGCAGGATGTCGGCAACGAAGCGCCGCCTCCGGTCGTCAGGTCGGCTGACGCGTTCGAGTGCGCGCGTCGTCACGCGCCCAGGTGGTGACGGAGGTCACGGCGTGATCCGCACCAGCTCCACGCGGCGGTTGCGGGCTCGTCCTTCCACGGTCTCGTTGGTGTCCAGTGGGCGCCCTTCGCCGAAACCATCGGTACGAAGGCGACTCTCTTGCACGGCGTGCTTTGTCACGAGTGCGCGCTTCACCGACGCTGCGCGGCGTCGGGACAGCGTCAGGTTGTAGGTATCGCCAGCGATGTTGTCGGTGTGGCCGTCCACACGTAGCGTCCAGTCGGGGTGCCGAGCCAGCACCGCCGCGATGGTGTGCAGCGTCGGCGTGGACTCCTCGCGCAACGTGTCGCTGTTGAAGCCGAAGAAGACCTGGTAGACCTCCACCTTGCCGGTGGTGAGCAGCGCCTGCTCCATCCGCGCCAGCTCGTCGCTCCCTGCTCCACCCGCCGGTGGTGGGGCGTTTCCCGGACTCGCGCCACCGGAAGCCGATGTGCCGCCCTCGCAACGCGTGGAGATCTTCACCACGCGCAACACGTCGCGGTCATCGCCAGCCTTGACCTTGCCGAGCAGGGGATTGGACAGGTCGGCGTCGCCCTGCGTGATCGCGCCGATACCGAAGCGGAAGCGCAGTGTGATCGGGTTGGAAAGGTCGTCGAGGAAGTACAACTCGGTGCTGTCGCCGAAGAAGTCCCCGGCGACCCGTATCGCCGGGAGGTCGACCGGACGGTTATCCACGATCACCGGGACCACGACCGGGCTGCCGCCAACCCGATGCAGCGTGGCGACCATCGCGTTGTCGTACACGTTGGGATGCTCGCCCCGGTCGAGCACGGCGTGGCCGCTGAAGGGGATGAAGATCCCCAGGTCGGCCCGTCCACGGAGCTTGAGCGAGCGCAGCACGGCGCTCGACGTACCAAGTGCCGTGGTGCCGGGGACCAGCTCTGGCGTGAATGCGCTGTACTGCTGCAGGTACAGCGATGCGGTGTCGAGGTCGGCACGCGCGATGGTGCGGCGCACGTTCACGCGTTGCAGCCGCGGGGCAGCGTCGAGCATCTCCATCACCATCCCCTCCGAAGAGTAGGTGAGGCGAACGTCACGGGCGGTCACCGCGCGCACGGTCTTGATCGACTCGTAGTCGCCATTGGCCTGGCTGATAGCGGTCGTGATGGTGAGTCCCGCGCAGAGCGGGATGCGGGGGAGCGGGCCGCGAGGAGGCGAACCACCCTGCGCGTGGACCGCACCAATGGCGAGCGACACACCGAGCGTTGCGCACCCAGTGCCGCGCACCAGCGCTGCGACGACGGTGAGCGCGGGACGCGCCGCGCCGGCCACGATTGCCAAGGGACGAGAGAGGTCGTGCTGCACGAGACCGGTCCGTGAGAGTGATTCGACGAGCTGCCTGTCTCCCTCGACACGTGGCGGCATCGCAGAAGCGGAAATCGGCAGGCCCCCGATTCGCTCGGGGGCGCCTTCCTCGTCTGCGCTTCCGCTTTGACCGCTCCGCGCCGTATCGTCTGCTGGGGGCCTCCCCCAGTTCCCTTCACGGCGCGGAGCCTGCTCCTGACGTCCAGCGACGCACGACCCCATCGCGAACCAAACGACTGGACGCCTGAGCGCTGGGAGCGCGTGGCGCCGATACTCGAGCGCGTCGTCGAGCTCCCCGCGGGGGAGCGGGCCGCCCACCTGGACGCCGCGTGCAACGGCGACCTGGCACTGCGAGCCGACGTCGAAGGACTGCTGACCGTCGCGACCGGCGAGCCGTTGTGGATCGACGAGGTGGCCTTCGAACGTTTCGACGCGCTCCTCTCTGACGTGCGAGACGGGGGCGACGCGCCTGACGACGACGCCATCGGGCGCCAGATCGGCCCCTTCCGGCTGCTCAGCGAGATCGGGCGCGGAGGCATGGGCGTGGTCTACCAGGCGGAACGGTCGGACGCGCAGTTCCGGCAGCTGGTGGCGCTGAAGCTGATCAAGCGTGGGATGGACACCGATTTCGTGGTGCGCCGCTTCCGTGCCGAGCGCCAGATCCTCGCCTCGCTCGCCCATCCCAACATCGCGCGACTGCTCGACGGCGGGACCACCGACGATTGGCGCCCGTACTTCGTGATGGAGTACATCGAGGGCGAACCCATCGATCGGTACGCACGGACGCACGCGCTGTCGTTGAGGGCGCGCCTGGAGCTGTTCCTCCAGGTGTGCGACGCGGTGGGCTACGCGCACCAGCAGCTCGTGGTGCATCGCGACCTCAAGCCGCTCAACATCCTGGTCACGCCCGGCGGCGTCCCCAAGCTCCTCGACTTCGGCATCGCCCGCATCCTGCAGGACGAGGGCGAGGGCGCCACCGGCACCGGCGTGCGGGCCCTCACGCCGGCCTACGCGAGCCCCGAACAACTCGAAGGGTTGCGCCCCGCCACCAGCAGTGACGTCTACTCGTTAGGTGTGATCCTGTATGAGTTGCTCACCGGCTCCCTGCCGCATGCCGTGCGAAGTCGCTCGCCCGACGACATGGCGCAGTCCATTCGCACCACGGAGCCGCCGCGCCCCAGTACCGTCGCGGCCGCGAGTGCTGGACGGATGCAGCGCGACTTGCGCGGCGACCTGGACAACATCGTCCTCATGGCGCTCCGCAAGGAGCCGTCGCGACGCTACTCCTCGGTTGAACAACTGGCCGCCGACATCCGCCGCCACCTGGCCGGCCTCCCGGTCATCGCGCGCACCGACACGTTCCGGTATCGCGCCAGCAAGTTCGTGCAGCGCAACTCCGCAGCGGTCGCGATCTCCCTGATCGCCGCTCTGCTCCTGGTAACGGGGACGGCGGCGGTGGCCTGGCAAGCGCGCGTGGCCACACAAAACGCCGAGCGCGCCAATCGTCGCTTCGGGCAGCTGCGCACCCTGGCCCGATCGGTGCTCTTTGACTATCACGACGCGGTCGTCGACCTCCCCGGGTCGACCCCGGTGCGCGAACGCCTGGTCAAGGATGGGCTCGAATACCTCGACAAACTGTCGGCAGAAGCCAACGACGATCCGTCATTGCAGCAGGAACTGGCAGCGGCGTACGAACGCATGGGGGACGTGCAGGGCGGAACGCTGGTGGCAAGCCTGGGGAACACCAGTGGCGCGATCGCGAGCTACCGCAAGGCGTTGTCGATCCTCGAACCCCTGCTGCGCCTCGACTCGACCCGCCTCGATACGCGCGGGGCGATCGCGCGCGTCTCACGCGACCTCGGGATGCTGCTGTGGGAGACGGGTGACCCGCAGCAGGCGCTGGCGCGCACGCGGCAATCGCTGCGCATGCTGGAGTCCGTTGCCAGGGCAAATCCCGCCCAGCAGGACCTGCGCCTCCGGCTCCACCAAAGTCACGACTACCTCGGCATGATCCTCGCCGGTGTTGGTGACAACAGCGGGGCCCGGCGCGAGTATCTGGCGGCGCTGGCCGCCATCGACTCCATGCCCCCCAACGAACGCGACGGGACGCCAGCGCGGCGTGGCTACTCGATTACGACCGAGCACCTGGGGATGCTCTTGCTCGACATGGCCGAACTCCCCGCCGCGTTGGACAACGTGCAACGCTCGCTCGCGCTTCGCCGCGCGTTGGCCGCCGAGGAGCCGCTCAACGCCGACCTGCGCCGCGCGGTCACCGTCGCGCTCTACAACCAGGGCGAGATCCTTGCCGCCATGGGGCGCACCGCCGACGCGGAAGCCAGCTATCGCGAGGACCTCGCGCTCACGAACGCACTACGCCGCGACGATCCGGCCAACGAGACGTTCAACGGCGATCTCGCCTACGCACAACTGCGTATCGGCGACATGCTCGTGAAGCGCGGCCGCGCGCGCGAAGCGCTCGAGCACTATCGCGCATCACAGGGCATCCGGGCGCGTGATGTGGCCACCGATTCCACAAACCTCTGGAAGCGCGCATCGCTCATCGAGGCGCACGCCAAGATTGCGCAGACGGTTGCGCGCTCGGGCGTCGAGGACGACGCGGCGGTCATGCTGCGGGAGACGGTGTCCCTCATGGAGCGAACGACCGTCGACTCCACCGACGCCGTCATCCGCAGCTTCTTCGCCGAAACGTACAGCGGTCTCGCGTCGGGCTATGTGGATCTCGTGCGCCGACGCGTCGGGAACGCGGCGGCCGCATGCCGACAGGCTGCCCCCCTCTTCCAGCGTGCGGTCGCCCTGTGGGGCGACATGGTGGCCAAGGGCACGGCCAGCGCCACCGACTCGGCGAAGCTCGCCGCAACCGTCGGCGCCCAGTCCACTGCGTTAGGCGTGTGTCGGTCGGCCCGCTGAGCGGTGCACCACTGACGCGGGGCGGGGAGCGCGCTTCCACCAGGTCGATGTCTCCCCCGGTTTTCCATTTGGCCTGCGGGAATCCGTGCACCAGGGTGCGGGCGCAGACACCGCGAATTGTCGCGCCGCACGGTCCGTCGACACCAGTGCACGCCACTGCTCGTCCTCCCGCCACCTCTCCCGGAGCCACCACGCGTTCGTTGCACCTCGTGCCGCAGCTGGCGATTGCCCTCTCCCTCCTGGCGAACACGACCATCGACGCTCCCCTGGCCCCGGTCACGCGCGACGCCGTCGACGCCCCCACTCGTGGCGATGTTTCACACCTGGCCGACCTGAAGAACCGGGGCGAGGCTGGGGGTGGCGAGGACGGCGTCGAGGCGATACGGTCTCCGAATGGCTCTCGCCCCCTGGACCGTCGAAGGCCTCGTTGGCCAGTCCGACCGCCACCTCTGCTCAGACGCCGACGGCACCCGACTCAGTGCACGGATGCACGTCGACGCCGTGCCGTCTTTCCTCGCACTCAAGGACGCGGCTGCCACGCGGGGCTTTGACTTCACGATTCTCAGTGCCTTCCGCCCCTTCGACCGCCAGCTTTCGATATGGAACCGCAAGGTGACGGGCGAACTGGCCGTGCTGGACTCGTCGGGTGCGCCGCTCGACGTCGCGACGCTCTCGCCTCGCGAACTGGCCTTCGCCATCCTGCGCTGGTCGGCGCTCCCCGGCGCCTCACGCCATCACTGGGGGACCGACGTCGACATCTATGATGCCGCACGGACCCCCGAGGGGTACGAGGTTCAGCTGCTCCCCGCCGAAGTGGAACGCGGCGGGATGCACGCCCCGCTGCACGAGTGGCTCGACACGCGCATCGCGACTGGCACGGCCTTCGGTTTCTATCGACCTTATGACGTCGATCGCGGCGGGGTGGCGCCGGAGCGGTGGCACCTGAGCTACGCCCCCATCGCCACAACATTCGCCAGTCTCCTCACCCCCGAACTGCTGCGTGCGACCATCGCCAGCGCGGAGATGCTCCTCAAGGACGTCGTGCTCGAACACCTGGACGAGATCTACGAACGCTTCGTGACCAACGTGAGCCCACCGCCTCAACCGACGGTCGCGTGACGGCACTGCGACCGCGTTCGGCATGGGGGACGATCCCGTGGGCGCCGGCGACGTACGGGCGGTCGGTGCTCGGCCTCCCGCTCGAGGTCTGGCGCCCCACGGGGCGCTGCGAGCTCCTGGTCTTCGCGTCGATCCATGGGGAGGAGCCTGAGACGACGTACGCGCTGTCGCGTGCGCTGCGGCAGCTGGCGGAGCCGTTGGCGCATGCGGCCGTGGTCCTCGCGGCCAATCCCGACGGGCTGGTACGCGGGACGCGCTGCAACGCGCGCGGGGTCGACCTCAACCGCAACTTCCCGTCGTCCAACTGGCAGGCGATGCCGGTGACCTGCCGCTCGACGATCGAGGATCCGAGCGACGTGGTGCTCTCCACGGGGGCGCACGCGGGG
>Ga0116178_10001536_pt1 | contig 19109 bp, 16 predicted proteins | sample AD_STIC12_MetaG_FD_89880 | JGI IMG/M metagenome (GOLD analysis project Ga0116178, IMG submission 89880) | Active sludge microbial communities of municipal wastewater-treating anaerobic digesters from USA - AD_STIC12_MetaG | ecosystem: Engineered > Bioreactor > Anaerobic > Digestate | place: USA... | reverse complement strand
TTGGTTGGCGCTCCGTAGACCTTACCGTCTATGTGAGTTTCTGTGCGCGAGTACGTGTGCGGGGGCCCGGATGCTTCTTACATCCGGGCCCCCGGGCCGTCTCAAACCTTGCCCGTATTAACCTTCCAATCACTACAACGTCAACCCCGGACGCTGCCGCTTGGCCTCTGACTACCGAACCCTATGTCCAGTTTTCTACGTTTTGAAACGATCAATAACAATCTCCAGTCCTCCCAAAATTTGCTGGAATCTAACCGCAAAACCACCATCGCTGAGGGGTAAGATATCCGGCTCAGACAATTCTTCCGCAGAACATTTCACTCCAAGCGACTTCTCCAAGACTTCCATGACACAGTTTGCTTCATCAACTACATCTCCGATACCACAACCAAGGTCAGAAGTTTGAACAAGTCCTTCAGGTTTGTATATTAGTTTGGGAGCGCCAGAGTATCCCATTAACAGTAGAAGATCTTGGTCGGTGCGGGAGTCGAATAATTTCTCTATGATTGAGATATTGGTTTCAATATCTTCCGAGGTCGCAGGGGCGGTGGAACCGAAAGGTCTCGATATGTCAGACTTCGCCACCATTGGCTTGGGGAGTACAAGCAGGATAGTGAGTATCGTAATCGCAAATGAAAGTTGATTTGTCTGCATGGCTTATTGTTCTAATGAGATTGTTCTATACTACCAAATACTTCTTGATTCGCATCCGTGTTTGTTTCTTTGAATTTGTTCGATGGCTCATTCTGCAGTTTGAAGTGTCATGATGTGATGTGGACTGGTCTTACGATCTCCTCCGATAACTGACGACGGCCAGGGCGTTAAGGCCAACGGCGAAGCAGGCGAGGGCGATCAGGGGTTGCAGCATGTCGGTGACCTGGCTTCCTTTCAGGTAAACGCTTCGCATCACGATGATGAAGTACTTAAGCGGCAGGAAATCGCTGATGCGCTGGGCCCAGTCCGGCATGCTTGCGACCGGGGTGTAAAGGCCGCCCAGAAAGATCATCGTCACGACAAAGAAGAACATCATGAACATGGCCTGCTGGATCGTCTTTGCGAAGTTGGAAATAACCAGTCCCAGCCCGGACACGGCCAGCACGAACACCGACGCGAACAGGTAGATGGTCCCGACCCCGCCCACAGGCGTCAGTCCGTAAAATGCCCAGGCCACGAAGAAGCAGATGTTCAAGGCCACGAACCCGACCACCCAGTACGGGATCAGTTTGGCCAGGATGAACTCGAATCTGCGGACCGGGGTGACGTTCATCTGCTCGATGGTGCCCTTTTCCTTTTCGCCGACGATGTTCAGGGCGGGCAGGAAGCCGCACATCATCGTCAGCAGCATGACCATGATGGCCGGGACCATGAAAACCCGGTATTCCAGGTGCGGATTGAATCGATACCGCTGGATGATGTCGAACGACGGCGTCACCAGGCGGCCCGACGACGCCATCAGTTCCGCACGCAGTTCGCCCTCGTAGTCGTTGACGATGCCGGCCAGGTATGCGCTGCCCAGGCCGCCCCGGGTGCCGTTTACCGTGTTCGCCGCGATCATCACCGCGGCCGAGCGCTGGCGGACCATGTCGCGTTCAAAGCCGGACGGGATTTCCAGGATGATGTCGGCGGTGTCGTCCTCGATGCCGCGCAGCGCCCGTTCATAGCTGTCGGCCACCTGGGTGACGCGGAAGTATCCGGAAGCCGAGGCCTTCTGGGTCAGGCGGCGCGACATGGGGCTGTGGTCGTGGTCAACGATGGACAGGTTCATGTCCCGCACGTCGAAGTTGGCGACCAGCGGAAAAACAAGCAGGCTTACGAACGGGAACATGAAGACCATGCGCGGCAGGAACTTGTTCCGGCCGAACTGCTTGAATTCCTTTTCCAGCAGGTATCGAAGCATGGTCACTCCAGCCGCGTGCGGTGCCGTTTCAGGCTTGCCGCGATAAGGAACACCGCCATCCCGGACAGGACGGCCAGTTCCTTCCTGACCGACTCGAAATCAAGGCCGCGAATCATGATCTTACGGACCGCCGCGATGAACCACTTGGCGGGAACCGCCTGGGAAAGCCACTGCAGCGGCCACGGCATCGTTTCGATCGGGAATATCATCCCCGACAGCATGATGACCGGCAGCATCATCGCCATGCCGGAAATCAGCAGGGCGGTGCTCTGGGTGTTGGCCACCGACGAAATCAGGATGCCAAGCGCCAGCGACATGAAGATGTAAATCAGCGCCGTTCCGATCAGCAGGGCCAGGCTGCCGACGATCGGCACGCCCAGGACGTACACCGCCATCAACAGGATGGTCGCCAGGTCAATCACCGATATGACGAAGTATGGCACCGTCTTGGCCAGGATGATTTGCAGCGGGCGGACCGGGGACACCAGCAGGACCTCCATCGTCCCGGTTTCCTTTTCGCTGGCGATCGAAATCGACGTCATCATCGCGCAGATCAGCAGCAGGATCATGCCCATGACGCCGGGGACGAAGTTGTACGCGCCCTTCATGGACGGGTTGTACAGCAGCTTCACCTCCGGGATTATCAGGTACGGCACTAACGCGTCGCGCAGCAGTTCCTGCTGGTAACCGGCAATGATGTTCTGGGCATAGTTTACAAGGGTTTTCGCGGTGTTCGGGTCGGTGCCGTCGGCTATCAGTTGAACCTGGGCCGCGCCGGTGTGCAGCATTTCTTCCTGGAAGTTTTCGGAAAAGACGACCGCCAGTCCGACCTCGCCGCGCGCGAATACGTCCTGTATCTGCGACGGGTCGGCAAGCGTCCGCGACAGGATGAAATAGTCGTTGGCGGCAAGCCGATCGACGATGGCGCGGGTCGCGTCGTCCGGGGCAGGAGCGTACACGGCAAGCCTGGTGTTCTTGACCTCGGTCGTGATCGCGAAGCCGAACAAAAACAGCATTAGGATCGGCAGGCCAAGCAGTATTGCGGTTGTAAGCCGGTCCCTGAAGATATGGCGGAACTCCTTGGCGACAAAGGCGAAAAACTGCTTCATGTCAGCTTTCCCCCCGTTCGGCCCTGCGCGCCAGGCTGAAGAAGACTTCGTTCATCGTGCGGGCTTCGTGCTGCCTTTTCAATTCGCGGGGGCTGTCCAGCGCCTGGATGCGGCCATCGACCAGGATGCTGACGCGATCGCAGTATTCGGCCTCGTCCATGTAGTGCGTCGTGACGAAAATCGTGATGCCGCTTTCGGCCGCCTGGTAAATCAGTTCCCAGAACTGGCGGCGCGCGGCCGGATCGACACCGCCTGTCGGTTCATCCAGGAAGACGATGCGCGGGTTGTGGACCATGGCGACCGAGAACGCCAGCTTCTGCTTCCAGCCCAGCGGAAGGCTTCCGACCATCGCGTTGCGACCGTCCATGAAGTTCAGCAGTGTCAGGATTTCGTCGGTCCTTTCGGGAATCTGCCGCCTTGGAACCCCGTAGATCCCGGCATACAGACGGATGTTTTCCCAGACCCTCAGGTCGTCGTAAAGGGCGAACCTCTGGCTCATGTAACCGATGGAAGCCTTTACCATTTCCGGCTGGCGTGACACGTCGAAACCGGCGACCGTCCCGACGCCCGATGTCGGGCTGGACAGTCCGCACAGGATGCGCATCGCGGTCGTCTTGCCGGCCCCGTTCGCGCCGAGGAACCCGAATATCTCGCCCTGCTCGACCTCGAAGCTGATGGCATCGACGGCCGTGAAATTCCCGAAACGTTTCGTAAGCTCGCGTGCGGTGATGACCTTCATTTCGTCTCACCCCCGTCCCGGGCCAGCGCCATGAAACAGTCTTCGATGCCGGGGGCGATCGGGGTGATCTGCACGTCCGTGTGTCCGCGGGCGGCAAGGCCACCGGCAAGCCCGCCGAGATCCAGGTCATCGACCACCGTCACGTGGTGGCTGTCGCCGAACGCGTGGCACGACAGGACCCCCGGCATCGTGCGCAGGTCGCGCAGAAGCGCCGGCATGCGGTCGCCACGTACGGCCAGCAGTCGGTCCGCAAAGCCCCGGGTTATCCCTTCGGGCGTGTCCTGCGCCATGAAGCGTCCCCGCATCATCAGGGCGACGCGGTCGCACATGGCCGCCTCGTCCATGTAAGGCGTGGAAACCGCGATGCAAAGTCCCTGGTCGCGCAGCTTCAGCAGCATTTCCCAAAGCTCGCGGCGCGAAACCGCATCCACGCCGGTTGTCGGTTCATCCAGGAAAAGCACGGCCGGCTTGTGGATAAGCGCGCACGAAAGGGCCAGCTTCTGCTTCATGCCGCCCGAAAGCGCGCCGGCCCGGCGGTCCTTGAACGGTTCGATTTGCTGATATATGTCCTTGATAAGGTGATAGTTTTCGTCAATCGTCGTGCCGAAGACGGATGCGTAAAATGTCAGGTTTTCTTCGACAGTCAGGTCCTGGTACAGGCTGAAGCGGCCGGGCATGTACCCGACGCGGCTGCGGATCCGGCGGTAGTCCCGGCGTATGTCCAGGTCATCGACTGTGGCGGTGCCTTTGTCCGGCAGCAGCAGCGTGGTCAGGATGCGGAACAGCGTCGTCTTGCCACCGCCGTCGGGGCCCAGTATGCCGAAGACCTGGCCTGGGCCGGCATCGAAGCTGACGTCGTCGATGGCGGCCTGGTCGCCCCAGCGCTTACTTATGTTCCGCGCCTGGATTCCCGCCATTTTCCGCTTCCATCGGGATTGACCCGTACATGCCCAGTTTCAGGAAGCCGTCGTTGGTAATCGCCACCTTGACCGCATAGACCAGGTTCGCGCGTTCGTCCCTGGTCTGGATCGTCTTTGGCGTGAATTCAGATTTGGTCGCGACCCAGGCGATGCGGCCGTCGTAGTCGCGGCTGCCTTCGGAGCCGAAGTCGGCCCGGACCTTGACCGCCTGGCCAAGCTTCATCCGGCTGAGCTGGTCTGCCGTCACATAGGCGCGCAGGAACATGTTCTTCATGTCGGCCAGCTTGAACAGGGCTTTGCCGGTCGCGGTGAATTCGCCCTGCTGGGCATATTTCACCAGTACGGTTCCGGAAACAGGCGACTTCAGTTCGCACCTGGCGATCTGGTCGTCGAGCTGGGCAAGCTGGACTTCCATCGCGGCCCGCTCGTCGTCGATGACGCGGTTTCCGGTCTTCATGCTTTGAGCCGCGGCGGCCCGCTGGCGTTTCAGGACTTCAATCTGGGCCACCACGTCGTCAAGCTGTTTTCCCGTCGCGCTGCCGCCCGCCAGCAATTCCTCCACACGCCGTTTTTCCTTTTGCGCGGCCGCAATCTGCTGGTTAAGGGCTGCCGTCTGCGTATAGACGTCGGTGACCCTTGTCTGCAGGCCGTTCATGCGGGTTACAAACTGTTCGCGCTGCAGTTCGATCTGGCGGCAGTCCACCTTCCCGATGACGTCGCCGGCAGCGATTTCAAGTCCCTCGACCGGCGTGAATTCCAGCAGGCGTCCAGTCGCCTCGGACGACACGATAACCTCGGTCGCCTCGAACACGCCCGACGCGAAGATCGGCGACTCGTCGCCGGAACACGCCGCGACGAACAGCACGGCAGCCGCAGGTATCAATGTGGTCAGTCTGTTCATGGCCTGATGCTCCTTAAGATGGTGGCCACATTTTCCTTTCTGCGGTGCGCGATCATTTCCTGATAGTCGTCGTCGCCGATGTCCAGGACGCCTCCGATGATCGGCCTGGCCAGGAACGTCATGACGTTCAATCCCGCCATCGTCATGGCGATATCCATCATCGTGGTCTGCCGGACTGTTCCTTTCCTGATTTCCTGGTCGAGCAGTGCCTGCATATGCATGATCGGGCGCAGGTCTATCTCGTTTTGCAGGATATCCTTCAGGGCCTCGATTCGCTTCGGGTTGGTCGTGAGTTCGTTCAGGATCAGGAACGGCAGGCGCGGGTTGGATGCCAGTACGTCGAAGTGGGCCTGGATGATGTACTCCAGGGCCTTTTCGAACGGCAGATCCTGCTGGTCCATGCTGGTCAGCGCCGTCATGAACATTTTGATCTTGCGGGCGAATATGGCCTGGAACAGGTTTTGCTTGGTGCGGAAGTAGTAATGCACCAGGGCCTGATTGCAGCCGGCCTTCTTCGCAATCTCGACCGTCGAAGTCAGGGCGAAGCCGCGTTCAAGGAAGAGTCCCTCGGCCGCCGCCAGTATCGCCTGTTCCATATTCTGACCTGGTTGTTGTTTCCGTCTCATGGTTAATAAGGTTATTTAATAGAACTATTAAATGTCAAGCAGAAATTGGTCCCATGCAGGCTCGTGGCCAATTTGACACGATTAAGTGGCAGGCTCGGGGCGGCGGTCAGAGGTCGGCCGGAATCAGGCCGTGCATTCGTCCCAGCCAGTATGCGACCAGGTAGTCTTCGGGCGAATAGACCATGCGGCGGTTTTCAGCGATGTTATCCTGCGGGATTTCGAAAAAGTCCAGTCGCCACAGATAATTGTCGAACGGATACTCAGAAAGTGGAATTGTTTCGGCCGCGACAGGATTGTCCAGACGACTCTGGCAGACTTCTTCCTGCTGTCCCCGGGCAATCTCACGTTCAAACTTTTCTGCCGGGAATTCCTTCATCGTGCAGATGGCCAGATTCACTGCATTGTGAAGCATAGGATCTTCCGGCCCGTCGCCGGTTACCGCAGCGTAGGTGAACGTGAACATGCTGTTTCCAATTTCATCGATGCCCTGGAATTTCGGGTTGTCGGTGTGGAACATGTTGTTGCGGACCACCCACAGAAGGCGTTCACGGAGGGCGGGGTCCTGTTCGCGTCGCATCAGTGGGTATATGGCTTGATAGCACATGTCGAAGTTGTCGTAGTTCTGTCCGCATCCCGGCAGGAAAAGGTTCAGGAACTGTTCCATGCTTTCCATGTACGACATGTATCCAGCTTCCAGTTCACTGATTTGTGCCAGCATCCCGCAGTCGGCATCGTCACGAACCCGCATCAGGCATCCGTAGTAGAAGTCTTCCAGTGTCGTGTCGGCAAGCTCGGTCTGCGCGATTTTGACCCAGCTTGACGTCAGCATCGCGTTGAAGCCGGGAAAATCGTCCATCGCGGTCTGGTAAAGGCGCCCGTGCTCGGTAACAAGTCCGGTGGTGTCCACTATCTGGAGATTGTTCAGCATGATGTGGTCGATAATCTCGCGCACCCTGGCCCTTATGTCGGTCAGAAGTTCCTGGTCCTTGAAGTGTTCCAGCGCAGCGGCGTACCCGAACATCAGGCCTGCATACCCGTCCTTGCTGACATCGTTCCTGAAACGCCAGCCTTCGTATCCGGGGGCGGGCGAATTGGTCCAGCTTGTGCTTTCCGGCGCGACAGGATTGTATTTGACGGAAGGGTTGTACATGGAACGCCCGTAAAGGCCGGATACACCAGTGACCAGTGTCAGGTGGTGCAGTGCGTCCACGACGGTCCTGGCGTTGTGCAGGGCTTCCTGCTCGCCGGTCACTTCATACCTGAATGCCTGCGACGCCAGGTACATCCCGCTCCACAGGATGACATTTTCAACGTGATACCAGAGTTCGACATCCTGCAGGTTTTCTTTCAAATACAGGTTTCGCAGCAGTCCATCTCCGGCCAGATGCCGACTTGCGGCGACTTCGTCGAAATATGCCGCCTTATCCGAGAGTGCAACCTGCGACTCGATTTGCGGGCAGGTTGGCCATTCAGGTGCGGGGACAACCTCGGTGTCCTCAGTGTCCAGGGCGACTGTGGTATCGCCAGCATGGCTTGTGTCGGCGGCGGCGCCCGCTTCGGTAGTGTCGAATGCCTCCGCCGTGTCAAACGTCTCAGGCGTCTCAAACGCATCACTGGTGTCGGTAGCGTCGAAAGCTTCACGGACATCGCAGGGTTCGAAGATATCCCCTGAGGCTACTTTTCCGCATGAAACAAGCATCGACAGGCAGAGGCACGCAACAATAACACCCGGTATTTCAGACATCTGTCTTTCCAGGCTCGAGGTTGACATTTTCGGCGTTCAGGATGGCGGTCGGGAAGCGGCCGTTCGGGTTGTCGTACAGGCGGCGGCGGATGATTTCGCGATGTTCCGCGGCGGTCATGTGATCCCAGTCGTCCCCGGCGGTTACTTCCTCGGCAAGGGCGACCCCGACCTCGGCCTCGCCCGCCGCGACCACGTCCGCGCCGGCCAGACGCAGTGCCTCGGCGTCGCGAAGATGAGTGCACCTCGCCAGGATCCGGATGCCGGGATTCATTTTTCGGACCTTTCGGACGATTTCGACCCCGTCCTCGATATCGGCGCTTAACACAAGGCTTCCTGAAGTCGCGATTCCAGCGTCTTCAAGTGTTCCCGCGCGCAGTACATCGCCGTAAATTGCCTTGATTCCGGCGGCCTTCAGGCGGCGGATCGTTTCAAGGTTCAGATCCACCACAGTGATATCGGCCCCGCGTTCACGCAGCAGACGGCAGACGATCTGCCCCACCGGTCCGTATCCCACAAGGACGCATTTGTCGGGATCAACCATGTCGCCCTGAACGGCCGGCATGTCTTCCGACCTTCTTCCCAGGCGTTGGGAAAATTTTCGCATGTATCGATAAAGCGACGGGTTAATCGTTATGGAAATGATCGATGCGGCGACAATTGCGTCGAATGAATTGCTGTCAATCAGTTTCAGGCCAAGCGCGACGGATCCAAGGATGAAGCTGAATTCGCCGACCTGCGCGAATGCCACGCCGACGGGAATGGCAAGTGCCCATGGCTTCCGGTGCAGCCGAACCGTGAAAACCGCGATGGCCGGCTTGATCAGCAGGACCACCGCCAGGACGACCAGTATGGTGACGGGTGCCTTGAAAAGGCTTTCCGGGTCAAACAGCATGCCGACCGACACGAAGAAAAGGATTGAAAACGCATCCCGCATCGGCACCGCGTCGCCCGACGCACGGGTGGCGAATTCGGACCGCCCGACCGCGAGACCGGCCAGGAACGCGCCCAGTTCCATCGAAACACCGAACAGCTTTGCGGCACCGACGGCAACCCCGATGGCAAGAACCAGTACGGCCAGCGTGAACAGTTCCCGGGAACGGGTGTTCGCGATTCTGTTAAGAATCCACGGCACGACCCATTTCCCAAGCACCACGACGACCGCGACCAGCCCGAACATCTTCAGCCCGGCCATGCCGATCGCTTCAAGTGCCTTGTCGGTTCCGGCCGCGTTCGGGCCGAAAAGGATCGGAAGCAACAGCAGCAGCATGACCGTAAGAATGTCCTCGACGACGGTCCAGCCGATGGCGATGTGTCCGATTTTTGAATGAAGATCATGGCTTTCCGCCATCACGTTCGCCATGACGACGGTACTGGCGACGCAGATGCCAACACCCAGGATTGCGCCCTGAATCCACGACATCCCCAGAAAATGCATGATCGTTGCCATGGCCAGGGTCGAAAGTGAACTCTGGATCAGTGCGCCGGGGACGGCGATTCGCCAGACGGCGATCAGTTCTTCCAGGTGAAATTTCAGGCCGATTCCGAAAAGCATCAGCAGAACGCCGATCTCGGCGAACTGTTCGGTAATGTGATGATCAACGTGAAGGCCGGGTGTGAACGGGCCGATAAGGATCCCGGCCAGAAGGTAGCCGACGATCGGTGAAAACTTCAGCTTTATTGCCAGGTATCCGAATACAAGGGCTGCCGCGAGCCCGCCGACCAGCGCGACCAGTATCCCGAAGCTGCCCAACTGCCCACCTCTATCGATACGCCGGGACGGATGACCCGACCGTCAAGGTTTATCGCGAAACTCCCGATATGCCAAGTATGGATGCTCTGGTATATTAATGTGAAGCCGTAACCTGCCGGGGGCATGAATGAATTTCAGGGGCGAATTTTTTGGTTTCGCGTTCGTGGCGGTTTGTTGCTCGGTCATCGGGTGTGGTCCTGGTGATGCCGGGCATGATGTCGTGCCAGGCGACCTCGACGGCTATGTGGAAGACCGGATTCATGACGAGGGAGTGCCCGACGAGGGTGGCGATTCCGGCCAGCGGGATCAAGGCTCGGCTGACTACTTCGATTTCGATGCTGATTCGGTCGGCGACCAGGGCGGCGACGTTTCGGCCGATGACCTGCCGGACGGCCAGGGGGATGATTCGGGCCCGGATGCCGCCATCGATGGCGATCTGGCGGACGATTCCAATGCTGGCGACGCGGCAATCGACATTCCGGCCGACGGGGATGCGGTGCAGGGTGATGACGTGCCGGAGTCGTGTGATCCAATCCTGTTTCCGATGGCGATGATCAAGGAAACCGAAACGGCCGAGTGCCAGTTCACGAACCATCGAACCGTCATGAAGGAGGGGCGGTTGATGGATCTGTGGGACGTTTCGTTCGTTTCCTGGGAATCGATTGACTGCAACCTGGTTCCGATAACAATTCGCGGCTTTGCCTCGAAGCCGGCCGGTTCTTCCGGGAAGATCCCCGGGCTTGTCCAGATGCACGGGCTTGGCGGGTGCGCCGATCCGGACAACGCGACCGGTCCGGCAGCTTTGCTGGGGTACTTCGTGATCGCCCCGACCGGCCCGGGCGGTGCTCCGTCAACGAATTCGCCCGACTGCGCCGCATCCGGCGGGCTGCCATCCGGCCACGACAGCGGGCGCCGGATGTTCGATACGTATCCGGATCCGCGTGGAAGCTGGTTCTGGGGGCATTCGGTCGCGGCCATGCGGGCCGTGACATGCTTGACGACAAGCGCCGATGTCGATTCGACGCGTCTTGGGATGACCGGGTATTCGGCAGGGGCCGTCGCCACGTTGATTTCATCCGCTGTGGATGATCGGATCAAGGTATCCGTTCCGCTTTCGGGCACGGGCGCGTGGGGTGTCGCGACCGAGTCGGCCAACGCGTGGCAGCACAGTCTTCTGACCCTGGCCGGAATGGATGTCGCCTCGCCCGAATGGCAAAGGCTGATTTCCACGATCCTTCCCGACGTCAACATGGCCGGCAGCACGACCAGGATACTGATGGTCAACGGTTCAAGCGACGAGTTCTTCCCGTTGACCGCCCACATGGTCACGTACAACTCGATCCCCGGAACCGACAAGCGAACGGCAATCATCGGAAACGGTGATCACGGCTGCTGCCTGCTGATCGATAAGCTTTGCGGGCTGGAAGACACCGAGACCATCGAGGCCAGGGCTGAACTGGCGGCCAAGGGGAACCAGAAGGCCTGGTTCCACAGGTGGTTCGGCACCGATCCCGACTTTTCGTATTACCCGAACGCGCCCGAGGCCCAGGTCAATCCCGTGGGCGGCGCGATGTATGTCCTTGCCGCGGTTGACGGCGGCGGTTCAAAGCTGGATGTCGAGTCGGTGCGGTTCTGGCTGTCGAACGACCTTGCCATGAACTTCTTTTCCCAGGAAATGAAGTTCAACGACACCCTGAAGATGTGGGATGCGACGATTCCGGTCGCCGCCGGCCCCAACGACATCTGGTACGTCGAAGTCGTCTATACCGACGGCGCCCTGGTTTTCCCGGACAAGTTCCTGCTGACGTCCGTGCCCCGCCTGCCTGGCGGCCTTGTGCCGGCGATTCATCCCATGGACAGTTGCGTGCCGTAGTCGCAGTCGGCGTCAGTACATCGAGAAGACGCGGACGGCGATCGTGATCCGGGCCTTTTCGTTTTCGGCGACGAATTCGTGATCCCGAAGTTCCACCTGGCCCTGGAACGTTATCAGCGCGTCATGCTTGTCGCCGATTCCAAGCGCCAGTTCCCGGACATCGAACCTGGGATACCAGTCGGCCTCCAGGATTTCGGCCTTCAGCCACAGATCCTGCTGGTCGTCGAACACCGGGGCGGCAAAGATGACCTGGTTGGCTGCCACCGACTGCCCCTGGGTCGCCTGGAACATCTCCGGGGTTCGGTAATCAATCAGGTTTTCGCTGATAAGCGGGTTCCGACCGAAAGTGTCGGGTAGATATGGGGAATACCTAACCTGGTGTTCAACGACGATCTCGGCCGGCGCCTTGTCCAGTCCCCAGTCGCTTTCAAGATCGTCCTTCAGCAGTATGTCCTTCAGCACGATTTCGACCTTGCGGCCGTGAAAAAGCGCCGCGGCGCAAAGCGCGACCGAGCCTTCGGCCTCCGGCACCGCCATGTGATCGACATAAACGTACGAATGCGATGGCAGCAGGCCCGTTCCATCCACTGAGTGGAAACGGTTCGGTTCGTCCTGATCGTGGAAAAAGGTGTCCAGCGTGTACATGATCCCGTCGTTCGGTTCGTCGCCCGGGTTGTTCAGATCAAGCAGCGCGATGTTCAGCGCCTGTTTGATCCTGGGGTCATCGCCGCAGGTGTGGTGAATTATCATGTCGCCCAGGTACGGGCTGTCCGCACGATACAGCCTGTGATTCCATGCGGCGGCGTTGTCCATCACGAAGTCCGGGTTCATCACGATGAAATCGCCCTGGCTTATTCCGAAAAGATCGGCCACCTCGCGGACGCTGGTGTTGTCGTAAAGCCTTGCCAGGCGTGCCCCGGCCAGTACTCCGGCGCTTGTGAACCACCGGACGAAACGGTTTTCCGCGGCAAGTCCCAGCAGGTTGTTTTCCATCATGTACCGGGAAATCAGGCACCCGTATGAATGGCAGGCCAGGTTGACGTGCGTCGCCCCAGTCTGAGCCAGTTTGTGGCGGATATACATGGCTGTAATCAGCGCGTACCGGTGCAGCGTCTTTGGTCCGCCCAGCGGATATTGTTCGATTTCGGCAATCTGTTCGGGGGTCAGCCAGGATGCCGGGGTGTTTCCAAAGTACTCGAACTTGGCAATCTGGTTCGGCGCCAGTTCGGTTCCGTCTTCCCTGGAGCATGGGCGCATCACCCCGAAGTTCGCCGCGTCCTGCAGTATGCCGCCGCACCCGCGTTCGCGACCGTACTGCTCCTCGTCGGGATTCGTGTTTGACCAGCCGTGTACCCAGATCGAAATGGTCGTCGCGTTGTCGTATTCCTTCGTTCCCGAAAATTCCGGCCCGGGACCGCAATCGGCCGGGCATCCGCCTTCCGCCTCGCAGGGATCGCAGCAGTCGTCGTCGCAGGCCGCCCATCGATCCTGATCAAGCACCGGTCCGATGCACAGTCCGGCCGCGCAAAGGCCGCCCGGACACGTCTCCGGTTTTCCCATGGTGCACTTGTAGTCGAATTCCGTCGTGGCGGAACAATCGATGGGTTCCTTCCAGCACGCGCCGGTGTCGGGTGCCGCGTCCCCGGCAACGTCCGCGCCGGCGTCCACGGAGTCCGGTTCGATGTCGTCTGTCCCGTCCGTGTCGATGACTTCGGGCCGGAACAGATCCTGGTCCGTGTCCGCCACGTCGGTTCCGGCATCCGCCCACGCTTCCGGCAGCGCGTCCCGGACCCCAGAGTCCGCTTCCGCGTCAACCGGCGTCGCGTCCCAGGCGCCGTCATCCGTAATCTGGTCAATCGACCCGTCGCCAGGCCCGTCGGATCCCGCGCATCCCGAAAGAATCGAACAAGCCGCAAGCAACAAGACTGCCCAGAAATTCCGTGACATCGAAACAACCCCGTCGCGCAAACAGATGTTGCAAGTCTAGGACAATCAATCGATTTTGTGCAGTGCAAGCATGAAGCAGGCAACGCCGGATGCCGCCAGCGGGGCCACGACGCCGATTATCGGGAACAGCAGGATCGGGCACGCGATTGCCGCCGTTGCGGCCGCCATGGTGTCAACGGCCCTGATCCGACCGGTCAGGTCGCATGTGCCAAGCGCGCTGGAATCCCGCAGCCCCTGGGCAGCCGACTGGAAGGCGCCACCACAGAATGCGGCGGTCGTGAAGGCCAGCACCAGAACCAGCACAAGGCCGGCGGCGGAAGGAATGCCGGAGGCCGCAAGCAGCACGACCGGGATTGTCGCGATTGTCGATATCGCCGCGCCGGCGTTGAATGCCTTCATCGTGCGGGTCGGGCTTGCCCCCCTGCGATCCAGCAGGCGCCACGCGACCCAGGCACCGGCACCAAGTCCGCCCATGTATGCGGCGATGATTCCGCCAAGCCAGCCGGCCAGCGAGCCCCATGACGACTGAATCGCCCACATCAGCGCGAACTCGACCGCCATGCCGCAGATTCCGGTTACCGCCGATGTAGCGTATGCAGATGCCATACGTCCGCGAAGGCGTCTGGAAAGCGCAAGCACCATGATGATTGCCGGGAACAGGATGCAGGCGGCCGCCGCTGGAAGCCGCCCAGGGGTCGAGCCGGCCGTGGCGACCGACGGGTTGTGCCTGCCGGCCCAGTCCAGGAGCGTGTAAAGCTGGGCCGCCGGCAGCATCGCGCTGTTGGCCGGCACGTCACGCCTGACCGATTCAATCCTGCGATCAAGTTGTTCCAGTTCGAACGGGTCAAGCACGTCGTCAATGAAGGCGTCGGTCGCATGCATCCGTTCGAATGGAAGAACGTCCAACGCCGACTTGATCGCCTTAAGATTCGGCGCCGTCCGGCCGCATGTCAGCAACCAGTCCCCGAATGGAAGCAACCGGCATTCGGGAAAAGCACCCCTTGCCGCGTTCAGTATCGAAGCAAGCGAACGGATTGCCGCATCGGTTGGATGGCTTTCGGCCGCCCCGAGCGTCACGAACAGGCGGCCGTCGCGCTTCAACGCCGCGGCCGCCTTCCAGAACGTGTTCGAAGTGACCAGGCCGGTCCTGTCGAGCGTCGCCGGCGGCCCCACGCGCAGGATGATCGCGTCGAGACCGGCAGACACGCCGGAAATCTCGTAAAGGAAATCCCCGGGGATCACAGTGACGGCCCTGTCGCGATCGCTGCGGCAGAAGTCCCGATCCAGGTTGTCCAGCGCGATGTCGCGGGTCATCAGAGTGACTTCCGTATCCGGGATGGAAGCCAGCATGGCCAGGTCGTGCGACGTCCCGCCCGCGGCAAGGATGCGGCGGGCATCAGGCGAAAGGCCCTTGACCATCGTGGCCAGGATTTCCGGCGTGCGCCTGTCTGGGCAGTCGATAACGGTTGAAGGTCCCTGGACCACAGTCTTCTGTCTGTCGAATACCACGGCGGCGCGGCGGCCGAACCGGTTTTCCACCCTTGAAATGATGACCGAGCCTGCAGGCGCCGGAACAATCAGCCAGGATGCCCAGGCACACGCAGCCGCGACGACAAGGGTTCCCGCGATGGTTGCGACGCGGCAAGGCAGGCGCTTTATCCCGGCAAGTCCCAGGGCGGCGAAACCGCCTGTCAAGGCGACCGCGGCCACCAGCCCGGGCGTGCCGATCCATTCCACGGCCAGTGACCCGACAACAAGGCCGCCGATGCCGGCCCCCACCGATTCAAGGATCGTGGTTCGTCCCAGGCCGGCGCCGTAGGTCGCGGCCAGCATCGGCACAAGCCAGGCAAACAGCACGCCGGAAACGACGGCCGCCGGTGCCGTCGCGGCCGCCATCCAGGCCATCGCCGCCAGGGGGTGCATCGCCATTCCGGTGACCGAGAAGCGAACCGAGAGCGTCGAAAGGATTATCAGGCCGATGCCCATGCCGGCGGTAACCATCCCGGATCCGATTGCCGCCAGGATCCGGCCGCCGCCGCGCCGATCGCCGATCCTTCCAAACAGGGCCGCTCCCAGGGCACCGGCCGCAAGCCAGGCCGCCAGAGCGACACCCATGAAAAATTCGTTTCCGCCGAAGCGCTCCAGGCCGGCACGCAGCAATGCCACCTGGGCGAGCGTGGATTGCGCGCCCAGGCACATCACGGCGAGCCTTGTCATGGTCGGAATTCTGTCCGCGGGCACCCGGTTACTTCCCGACATCGTGTTCATTGAAGATGATTCCTTCGAAGCGGAAAAGCTTTGCGTCCGGGTTCTTCCAGGCATCCATCGGCAGCCCGGCCTTGCGGGCTGTATGGTCAAGGAACTGCTGCCTGTTCCATCCCCATTCGACAGGCACCTGTGGCAGAAGCAGTCCCCTGCGGGAACCAAGCTGGATAATCAGTCCGTCCCGGCCGACCACGATTTCGTTCACGTCGGATACGGGCACCGCCGGAAACAGGACGCTTATCTCGTATTCAATCGCCCCGAGTTCATCCGTCCGCACCCGATCGAACCTGGGATCCTCGGTCGCGGCGGCCACCGCCATCTCCCGGACGCATTCCCACAGCGGCATCCGCGGTTCCGTGTGACCGATGCATCCACGCAGGTCGCCGTCCTTCTTAAGCGTCACGAACGCGGCGCCAGGTTTGGTCAGGGCTGGATCGGTCACGTCGAAATCAGGCTTCCTGCCCGTGCGGATCAGCGTCTCGACCGTCTGGCGGGCGATGGTCAGCAGGGTCTTTTTCTGCTGCGGCGTCAGTTCGTTGTCATGCGGCCGCGCCCCGTGGGCCAGGTCGCCCGTGCCGGCGCCGGGCGCGTTTGCGTTCGTTGTCATCTTTGGACTTCCCCCCGGCCTCGGGAATGCCACCGCGCCGTAACCGACAACCTTGCGCCGGTCGCCGGCCGTGTCACCGCTGTTCCTGTAATCAAGCACGACCGGACCGGGCCACTTCAGCGCCTTCTGGGCCGTCATCAGGGTCAGCACCAGCGCCGTTCCGCAGAAGCCTTCGCGTGGCGTGTTCATGGTTCGCTTCATGCTGTCGCAGTCCAGGTCGGTCACCGTCTTCAGGTTGCCGCGATCCAGGCCGACCGCCGTCTGGTAGTCGAAGTAATGCGACATGTCCGTCGAAACGACGACAACCGTACGCCGATCCCCGGAGTATCGCTTTGCAAGGGCGGCGGCAAGCTGGTTGACGACTTCGGCGTCGGACTGGTTTCCGAACATCAGGGGCACGATTTTCGCCCCCGGCGCGGCGACTTGAACGAAGGGCAACTGCACTTCCAGTGAGTGTTCGCCGTCAAAAAGCGCGCGATCGTCGGTGATGAAAGGGTATTCCTTCAGAAGGGCGCCGACTTCGGCCAGATCGACCGGCAAGTCGCCCAGTGGCGTCTTGAAGGCCCCGGCGGTCGTCGTTGCGATTGCCTTGTTGCGAAGGGTGCCGTCATTCCTGAATGGACGGTGTGTGAACGCGACCACGACGACCCGCGTCGGCTTCATCGCCAGGATCTGACGATAGGCATGGCCCGCAATCGGTCCCGAATAGACGTACCCGGCGTGGGGCGAGATGAAGGCCCAGGCGTCAAGGCCATCGACGGCCGTCGCGGCATTGATGTATCCGTTGACTTCGCGCCGCAGGGCCGCCGTGTCGGAAGTGTAAAAGGATCCCGCGAATCCGGGCTGGATTTCCGGTCCGGCCTGCGGGGAGGCGTCGCACCCCGAAGAACCCAGAAGAGCAAGCAGCGCGATCATTGCCCCCACCCCCTTTGCCGGATGAAATATGACGAAACCGTCCATGATCCCTTCCCGTTAAGGTCTTCTGGCTCAGCCGGCCAGTTCATCGCCATTAACGTAGTAACGCGCCGGGTGTGCCGACAGGTGATCGCTTCCGGTCTGCCGGGCGGTCTGTCCGGAAGCTGGCGAAAACGGTCGCGCAAGTCCGGCGCCGGCAAGGCCCAGAAGTGCCAGCGCGGTCTTCAGGAACTGCCGGCGTCCCATGTCCGCCCCGCAAGCCGCGTCCTTTTCCTTATGCCCGGGCGCTTTCAACGCTTACCCCCAGATTCCTGCAACCGGTTTGCCGCAGAAGTCGCACTTTCCGTCACTGCCGACCTTGTTTGATAGAACCTGATAGCCACGTCTCTCGATTACCTTGCGACCGCATGACGGGCACCACGTATGGGCGTGATCCCCGGCATCGGTATTGCCGACATAGACATGCTTCAGCCCGGCGGCCACGGCGACGTCGGCCGCCTTGAAAAGGGTTTCCGGCGGCGTCGGAAGGCGTTCCTGCATTCGATACATGGGATGGAACCTTGAAAAGTGCAGGGGTGTGGTCGGCCCGCACTTATCGACGATGAACCGGCACATGTCCCGTATCATGCCCATGTCGTCGTTTTCACCCGGAATGACCAGGTTGGTGATTTCGACCAGGACGCCCTGCCTGCACATGGTTTCGATCGCGTCCAGAACCGGCTGAAGCCGTCCCTGGCATATGCGGCGATAGAAGTCGTCCGAAAACGCCTTGATATCGACGTTCGCGGCATCGACGACGCGGCATGCCTCTTTCAGTGGTTCCTGTTCGATGAACCCGGCCGTCACCCATACATTCTTCAGTCCGACGGCCTTCGCCGCGGTCGCGATATCTGTCGCGTATTCGAAAAAGACGATCGGTTCCGTGTATGTCGAGGAGATCGACTGACATCCTCGCTGCCTGGCCGCGGCGACAATCTGCGCGGGCGACATGTCAACGGTTTCGGCGTCCTCGGGATCAAGCTGGCTTATCTGCCAGTTCTGGCAGTTCATGCAGTGAAGGTTGCAGCCCGCCGTCGCAAGCGAGAAGGTTTTTGTGCCTGGAAGGAAGTGAAACAGGGGCTTTTTTTCGACCGGATCGATGTTGAGGCTGACCGGTTTCCCATAGACAAGAGAAACAAGGCGACCGCCGCGGTTCATGCGCACCCGGCAGTTTCCCCTTCCGCCGTCCGACAGGCGGCATTTGCGGGGGCAGAGGCGGCATTCAACGGTATCGGTCATTTTCCTTCCCCGACGGCGTCCCAGAAGCGGGCGGGGTGGTCGGAAAGTCGTTCCTGGGCATTGCGATCCGTCGAAGGCCCCGGTGACCCCACGACTGCCGCCGGGGTGCCTGTCGCCGGAGCGTCTTTCGACAGAAGTCCGGCGATGTCGTCCTTCAGCAGAAGCGCGCCGACCACCAGGCCAACCAGCACGGCAACCAGGATGACGGCCCTGCAGTATGTCATGTTTCCTTCGCAGTCCATTCGGACATTTTAGAATCCGAAACCCCGATGTCAAGCCGGTTCGGATCTGAGTTATCCCCTTATAGGAAAGGGGGTATGCCCGGGGATTGGTGGCGGGCTGCGACCAGATCGAGTGCAGCCGCGGACTCCAAATACCCGTGTCTCTCCATGAGGGGATCGCTCAGGACTTGTAGCGCTCGATCCGACCATTTGAATGGTTATATGAAAGACAGGGACGATTTCCTGGCGGGAACACGAATCCTAGAAGCTGAAAGGTTTCGGTTCAGATGGTACCGGTTTGCCCACAGCTACCGAGT
>Ga0116178_10001523_pt1 | contig 19241 bp, 21 predicted proteins | sample AD_STIC12_MetaG_FD_89880 | JGI IMG/M metagenome (GOLD analysis project Ga0116178, IMG submission 89880) | Active sludge microbial communities of municipal wastewater-treating anaerobic digesters from USA - AD_STIC12_MetaG | ecosystem: Engineered > Bioreactor > Anaerobic > Digestate | place: USA... | reverse complement strand
TCCCCCGTTATTCACGTCCCGAGATGGTCGCCATCTGGTCGCCCGAGACCCGCTATTCCATCTGGCTCGAAATCGAGACCCTCGCCGCCGAAGCCATGGCGGAACTCGGCCAGATCCCGGCCAACGTGCCGAAAGCCGTCCGCGAACGTGGCGCCTTCAATGTCGACCGCATCGACGAGATCGAGCGCGAAGTGAAGCACGACGTCATCGCCTTCCTCACTTCGGTCGCCGAACACGTCGGCGACGAAGCCCGCTTCCTCCACCTCGGCATGACCTCGTCCGACGTGCTCGACACCTGCCTCGCCGTGCAGCTCCAGCGCGCCTCCGACATCCTGCTGAAGGGCGTCGACCGCGTCCTGGCTGCGCTCGAAAAGCGCGCCTTCGAACACAAGATGACGCCCACCATCGGCCGCAGCCACGGCATCCACGCAGAGCCCACCACCTTCGGCGTCAAGCTCGCCGGCTTCCACGCCGAAATGGCCCGCAACCGCACGCGCCTCCTTGCTGCGAAAGAAGAGATCGCCACCTGCGCCATCTCCGGCGCCGTCGGCACCTTCGCCAACATCGATCCCCGCATCGAGGAAATGGTCGCCGCGAAACTCAACCTCGCCGTCGAGCCCGTCTCGACCCAGGTCATCCCGCGCGATCGTCACGCCGCTTACTTCGCAGCGCTGGGCGTCATAGCCTCGACGATCGAACGCATCGCCACCGAGATCCGCCACCTGCAGCGCACCGAAGTGCTCGAAGCCGAGGAGTATTTCTCCGAAGGCCAGAAGGGCTCGTCCGCCATGCCCCACAAGCGCAACCCGGTGCTCACCGAAAACCTCACGGGCCTCGCACGTCTCGTCCGCTCATCGGTCGTACCCGCGATGGAAAACGTCGCCCTCTGGCACGAGCGCGATATCTCGCACTCATCCGTCGAGCGTGGCATCGGCCCCGACGCCACCATCCACCTCGACTTCGCGCTGAACCGCCTCGCCGGCGTGATCGAGAACCTGCTGATCTACCCGGAGAACATGCTCGCCAACCTCAACAAGCTCGGCGGCCTGCACAACTCGCAGCGCGTGCTGTTGGCGCTGGTAGAGAAGGGCGCGAGTCGCGAAGACGCCTACCGCCTCGTCCAGCGCAACGCGATGAAAGTCTGGCGCGATGCAAACCGCAAAGAGGGCGACTTCCTCAACAACCTGAAGGGCGACGCCGACGTCACGAAGCTGCTCACCGGCGCCGAACTCGGTGAAATGTTCGACCTCGGCTACCACTTCAAAGGGGTCGACACCATTTTCGGTCGTGTGTTCGGCCGCAGCTAGCGCCCGATAAAAACATGGGCCGGAGTCCCCCTCCGGAACTCCGGCCCAAGGCCATGATGGCGGAGCAGCGCGCGCAAAACGCGAACCGCTGCTCTTGGCCGGACCCGCTGGCGCCTCCAGGGGCAGGAGGCGCATCCGCTCGATGGGGCAAAGCGGTGGGGTAGAAGTGCGAGACACGGCCGGACCAGACCGGGGGAGGGCCGGTCTTCGTCATCAACACTGGCGGGCCTCCGTTAAAAAACGAGGCCCCGGCGGAAACGATGTTTGACAGTTGGATTCACCAAAGCCTGCCCGCGAGATGTGCTGTGGCAGCACATATCCGGGCCGCGCTCGCGCAAAGCTCCGGTTTCGGAGCATCTCGTCGCGACGGGTTTGGTGAACGAAATCGCCGCCGGGTTGAGCCGGCGGTGACATAAATCTGGCCTGTGGAAAAGTAGCGCCACAAGAAAGTAGCGGAAGCGTCCGCTATTTCTTCTCGGTTTTGACCTGCTCGACAGCCGTTTCCATCAACTCGGTCATCTGACGCTGGAGCTGGTGGTCGGTGATCGCAACGCCGGCGGCGTCGAGGTCGCCTTTGACCTTCCGGAACACGTCTTCGTCGCCCGGGGCTTCAAAGTCGGACTTCACGACTTCGACGGCATAGGCGGAGGCAGCTTCGCCCGTTTTACCGAGCTTTTCAGCCGCCCAGAGGCCCAAAAGCTTGTTTCGACGAGCATTTGCCTTGAAGCGCAGCTCCTGATCGAGAGCGAATTTGCCCTCCTCGGCCCGTTCACGTTTGTCGAAACCGCTCACTACTGTCTCCCTCACGTCGCTTGCGTCGCGCGCATCAGCGCTCGATATAGCCCCTCAAAGGGGCCAAAAACACCCCCGCGACGCCGTCGAACAGGACGTGCGTCACGGGATGTACTAGGAAGGCCTCTTCCTACACGAGTCGGGGCGGGGCAAGCCGTTTTCCGGCCAGGAGACGAAGTTATGGTCAAGCGCCGGAAGATCTACGAAGGCAAGGCGAAGATCCTGTACGAGGGCCCCGAGCCGGGCACCCTCATCCAGTACTTCAAGGACGACGCCACGGCGTTCAACAACGAGAAACGCGCCGTGCTGGACGGCAAGGGCGTGCTCAACAACCGCATCTCCGAATTCGTGATGCTGCAGCTGAACGCCATCGGCCTGCCGACGCACTTCCTCAAGCGCATCAACATGCGCGAGCAGCTGATCCGCGAAGTCGAGATCATCCCGCTCGAAGTCATCTGCCGCAACGTGGCCGCCGGCTCGATCGCCAAGCGCCTCGGCATCGAGGAAGGCACGCCGCTGCCGCGCTCGATCATCGAGTTCTGCTACAAGAAAGACGAACTCGGCGATCCGCTGGTTTCAGAAGAACACATCACGGCGTTCAACTGGGCGACGCACCAGGAGATCGACGACATCATCGCGATGACCCTGCGCATCAACGACTTCCTCACCGGCCTGTTCGCCGGCGCGCAGATCAAGCTGGTGGACTTCAAGGTCGAGTACGGCCGGCTCTACGAAGGCGAAATGGTCCGCACGGTCCTCGCCGACGAGATCAGCCCTGACAGCTGCCGCCTGTGGGACATGACGACGGGCGAAAAGCTCGACAAGGACCGCTTCCGCCGTGACCTCGGCGGCGTCACCGAGGCTTACGCCGAAGTTGCGCGGCGTCTCGGAATCATCAAGGAAGCGGCCGGGGCAGAAATCCTGTCCTTCTCGCAAGACAAATCCGAGGAATAGGCGAACCGATGAAAGCCAAAGTCCACGTCTCGCTGAAAGCCGGCGTGCTCGATCCGCAGGGCAAAGCCGTGGGCGATGCGCTCGTTCGTCTCGGCTTCGATGAAGTCGGCGCCGTTCGCTGCGGCAAGACGATCGAGCTGGAGCTGGCCGATGGCCTCTCCAAGGCCGACGCTGAAAAGCGCGTGAAGGAAATGTGCGAGAAGCTGCTCGCAAACACGGTCGTCGAGCGTTACGCGATCGAGTTCGTCTGAGGCGAAACGAAAATCGCGCGCCCCGGTGGGACGCGCGATCTGTAACCTTGCAGTCGCCTCGCGGCTTACTTGGCTTCTTCAGCCGTCTTGGTCATGGCGCCGCCCACAGCGCCGACATCGCGGCCAACGCCGGCGATCGTGTTGCAGGCCGACGCCATCAGCGGGGCTGCGATTGCGAGGGCGATAAGAAATTTGCGCATGAGGGTGACCCCTTTTGTGTTGTCCCAACCATAAAGATGACCCCTTGCGGCCAATTCCGCAAGCAGTCGCTACTGACGCGGGCAGCCGTCGAGAACATTGCCCTCGGCGTCCGGCTGGCAGGATGAACGGTTGCCCGAAGCCGGCGCGCTCGTGCTGTTCTGAGCGCCCTGCGCGGTGCCCGTCAGCACGCCGCCAACGGATTGAAGGTCCCGGCCGAAGCCCTCGACGGTGTTGCACCCGGAAAGGGCAAGCAGCGCAGCCGCAAGGATCAGCCTGTTCATCTTCGTCTCCGCCGCCAGATTGTCTGTAGATGCCCATGCACCCAGAATCTGTCCAAAATCAGGTGCAAGCCCTTTGAGGTCTTCATGACGCCCGCACACTGGATGCCCATCGCCCTGCTGGTTGGGTCGAATATCTTCATGACCACGGCCTGGTACGGCCACCTAAAATTCAAGGATTCGCCCCTCCTGCTGGTGATCTTCATCAGCTGGGGCATCGCTTTCGTCGAATACTGCATGGCGGTCCCGGCTAACCGCATCGGGCACGAGGTCTGGTCCGCCGCCGAGCTGAAAACCATGCAGGAAGTCATCACGCTGGTGGTGTTCGCCGCATTCTCCGTCTGGGTCCTGAAAGAGCCCCTGACATGGAAGCATGCAGTCGGCTTCGCCCTGATCGCGCTCGGGGCAGGGGTCATTTTCTACAAGTGACAGCGCGTCGATTCGCACCCCTCGCGACTCGCCGGAAGAGCTGCTAGAGGCCCGGCGCAAAGGGATTTAGCCCATGAAATCCGCCGTCATCGTCTTCCCCGGATCCAATTGCGACCGCGACGCGCAGGTCGCGCTGCGCCAGATGACCGGCGCTGATCCGGCGATGATCTGGCACAAGGACGGCCAGTTGCCTGACAAGCTGGACCTGATCGTCCTGCCGGGCGGTTTCTCCTACGGCGATTATCTGCGCTCCGGCGCGATGGCGGCGGTCTCGCCCGTCGGCGATGCGATCCGCGCCCACGCCGCAAGGGGCGGCTATGTTCTGGCCATCTGCAACGGCTTCCAGGTCGCGACCGAGCTGGGCCTGTTGCCGGGCGCGCTGCTGCGCAACGCCTCGCTCAATTTCGCCTGCCGTCCCCAATCGCTCGCGATTGCGTCCAACTCGTCAGCCTTCACGGCTGGCTACAAGGACCAGCGCGAAGTGGTGTTCCCGATCGCCCACCATGACGGCAACTATTTCGCCGACGACGCGACGCTCGACCGCCTCGAAGGCGATGGCCGCGTGGCATTCCGCTACATCGGCAACCCGAACGGCTCGGCGCGCGACATTGCAGGCGTCCTGTCGGAAAACGGCCGGGTCCTCGGCCTGATGCCGCACCCTGAACGCGCGATGGCGGGCCAGGAAGGTGGCAATGACGGCGTGAAGCTGTTCGAAAGTCTGCTCGCCGCAGCCTGATCGGGCTTGCGTTTCATCTTGCGTCCATGAACCGGATGGCCTGGTCGCGCGTACAAGCCGACGGGGTCGTGCAGCGATCGGACCTTTGATGTTTCGCCTATTCAGACATGCGGTTGCGATCGCGGCTCTCACGGCGTCGGCATGCGCCAGTATTCCGGAAGCGGACGTTTCGAAGATGAGGTTTGTTGAAGCGGCCGGCGTCACAACCCATGTGGAAACCTGGGGCGCAGGCGACCCGGTTTTCCTGATCCACGGCGCATCCTCGCATATCGGCACGTGGGAGCCGACAATCATCCCGATGCTGAGGGATGAATTCCAGATCGCCGCCTATGACCGCCCCGGCATGGGTTACACCCCAGACCGCCCCCCGGGCTCAGACACGCTGGCCCTTCAGGCCAAAGTCGCCGCGGAGACGATTGAAAAACTCGGGCTGAAGAGGCCGATCGTGGTGGCGCATTCCTGGGGCGGGGCAGTCGCCCTGCGTCTCGCGCTCGACCGGCCCGATCTCGTCAGCGGCCTCGTCCTGATCGCCCCGGTAGCCTATGAATGGCCCGGTGGCGTCGACTGGTACAATTACTGGTCCGCCAATCCGCTTTCGGGATGGCTGTTCAACAATCTCGTCGCGCAGCCTTTCGCCGGCGCATCGGTGAGAAGCGGCATGGCCGGTGCGTTCGCACCGAACCTTCCGCCTGATGGCTGGCTGGAAGCCGCGAACGTGTCGCTCGCAGCGAGGCCCGAGTCACTTCGCGCGAATGGCGAAGATCTGGTGGCGGCCAAGCGCGAGGTGACCGGACAACAGGCACGCTATCCGGAGATCAGGATGCCCGTCGCCATTCTCGTCGGCGACAGCGACCGCGTCGTCAGCCCGAGCATCCATGCGAGGCAGCTGGCGAAGGTGCTTCCCAACGCACGTATCGATGTTCTTGCCGGCGTCGGACACCTGCCGCAGGAAGCCTCGCCAGAGCGCTTCCGCAAGCTGTTCGATTGGGTGCAGGCCTCGAAAATTCCGGCATCATCCTAGCGTATAGCTTGCCTCGGCAGGGGTGATGCTTATCTTTGCATCGACCCATTTCTGGAGGCTCGGATGGCCATCGACATCGGCATTGAAACCAAGGCGCGCAAGAAGATTGCGGGCGCCCTTGGGCAGGTTCTCGGCGACACCTACGGCCTTTATCTGAAGACGCATGGGTATCACTGGAACGTCGAAGGCCCGATGTTCAACACGCTGCACCTGATGTTCGAGGCGCAGTACAACGACCTCTGGCTGTCGATGGACCTCATCGCCGAACGCATCCGTTCGCTGGGCGAGTATGCGCCTGTGGGCGAGCAGATCGGCGCAAAGTCCCAGCTCCCAGTCGACAAGGGCGTACCGGACGCGAAGGCGATGATTTCGAACCTGGTGGAGGGCAACGAACTGCTGGCCCGCTCGGCCCGCACTGCGCTCAAGACTGCCGAAGAAGCCGGCGACCAAGCCTCAGCCGACCTTATGACGCAACGCGTCGCGGTCGCGGAAAAGACGGCTTGGATGCTGCGCGCGATGGCGAAGTAAGCAGACGAAGCAGCTCTGATCTATTTCGGCGCGGGAAGCGGCAGGAAATGCCATTCCTGCGTCGTTGTTTTTCCATCCGCCACACGATCAACCTGGCTGCGGATGCCGCCTGCATTGTCGCTGAAATAGGCGATGGTCAGCGAGCTGTCCGCGGTCTGGAACGTGATGCGGCCCGGCTCGATGGCTTTGAGCGGCGTGAACGTCCACTTCATGCCGTTGCGCGTGTTGGCAACGTCGAGGCCATAGACGCCTTCGGCATTGGGGCCGATCTTGTGATACTCGGTATAAGCGCCGCCCGTTGCCAGAACGGTGAGCGCGGTTCCCGTCACCACGCCATTCACCGGGCCGATGAAAGCCTCATACACTGGCGTTCCGTTGGCGTTGGTGTGGACGCGCGCGCCCTCCATCCAGGTCAGCGAAGCGGCTTCTGCCGGAAAGGTCGGCGTCTGCGCCATGGCGGTGGCAGAGAGCAGGCACGCTCCCACAGCCGCGAGCATCAGTTTGTGCATCTTGTTCTCCCCAACAGGCGACTGCTGCGCCAGTGCGGAAGAGGCTAGCGGTGACAGGCGGCTAGCGCCAGCGCTCAGGGCAGGCCGAGCAATTTGGCCGGGTCCGGGCAGATCGAAAGCCAGTGATCCCGCTCGCTGCGTTTGCAGACGCCGGGATAATCACCCTTGGCGCTGCCGATATCGAGAATGATCTGGAAGTGCAGGTGAGGCGTCCAGCCGCCATTCTCGCGCTTCGTTCCCAGCGCGGCAACTTTCTCGCCCGCCATGAACGCGGTGCCGGGCTTCAGGCCTTTCAGGCTGTCGCGATCGAGGTGGCCATACAGGGTATGGAAAGTCAGCCCCGGCGCGGGCGTGTGTTCGAGAATGACGGTCGGACCATAATCGCCCGGATTGTCGTTGATGCGCGAGGAATGCACCTTCGCATTGAGGGGCGTGAAAACTTCTGCATTTGCCGGCGCGAACACATCGATCCCGAGATGCACGGTGCGGGGCTCATCACCCTCCGGCGCGAAAAGGGCCTGCGTATAGAGGCTGCGATCCTCGCCGTATCCGCCGAAGCGAATGGGCTCGCCCGGTTTGACATCCGCAACATCGAGCTGGCCGGGAATGCCTTTACGCAGACCTTCAACCACTTCGATACCGGTGGGCCGAAGAACAGCAATCCAGCGGTCGAAAGCTGCGCGATCCATCTACTCCGCCGCAACCTTGGCCGGATGCGACAGACCTTCGAGATACTTCTCCGCTTCCAGCGCAGCCATGCAGCCAAGGCCGGCAGCGGTGACGGCCTGGCGGAAGACGTCGTCGGCAACGTCGCCAGCAGCGAACACGCCGGGGATCGATGTCGCGGTCGAGTTCGGCGCGGTGTGCAGGTAGCCGCCCAGTTTCATCTCAAGCTGGCCGGTGAACAGCTGCGTCTGCGGTGCGTGGCCGATGGCGATGAAGATGCCGTGGACGGGCTGTTCTGTGACTTCGCCGGTTTTGAGGTTCGTCAGCTTCGCCTTCGTAACGCTGAGCGGGCCTTCCTGTCCGATCACATCAGTAAGCTCGGTGTTCCAGAGAATGTTGACCTTCGGGTTCTTGAACAGGCGGTCCTGCAGGATCTTCTCGGCGCGGAAATGGTCGCGGCGGTGAACCACCGTCACCTTCGAAGCGAAGTGCGTGAGGTGCAGCGCTTCTTCCACGGCGGTATTGCCGCCGCCGACGACGATGACTTCCTTCTGGCGATAGAAGAACGCATCGCACGTCGCGCATGCGGACACGCCAAAGCCCTTGAACTTGGCTTCGCTCTCGAGACCCAGCCATTTGGCCTGAGCGCCCGTTGCGATCACCAGCACGTCGCAGGTGTAGATCGCGCCGCTATCGCCGGTCAGCGTGAAGGGACGCTTCTGCAGGTCGGCCTTGATGATGTGGTCTTCGACCATCTCCGTGCCGACATGGATAGCCTGGGCACGCATCTGCTCCATCAGCCAGGGTCCCTGGATGACGTCGGCGAAGCCCGGATAGTTCTCGACATCAGTGGTGATGGTCAGCTGACCGCCCGGCTGGATGCCCGCGATCAGCATCGGCTTGCGCAACGAACGCGCTGCATAGATCGCGGCCGTGTAACCGGCGGGGCCGGAGCCGAGAATGATGATCTGGGAGTGGCGGGGCGAGGTCATCGTGAATCCTGTTGCTGGCCCTTCCTAACGGGCCAATCCGGCGCGCGGAATGGGTCATGGCGCGCCGATGATCATATTCTGGGGATGCGAGGCTGAACGGAAAAGGGCCAGGCGGCAGCCCATTGGCTCAGTTGAGTTTTTCTAGCGATTCGCATGGCGCTTGAGCAGCAGCCTGACGATCTCGTCAGCCGCCCGGGCCGCCTCGCGGATGGGCTGGTAGGCCCAGGTCTGGATGCCGCCATCGAACCAGCGGGCGGCGCCCGCCGCGATGAAGCCCTGATGTAGCCGGTCAAAGCGAGGCGAAGACCCTTCCAGCTTCAGGACATGGATCGGCTTGGCGAAGAAGGCCGGGTCGGCCAGCATGTTGGCGCTGTCTTCCGTGACCAGCGCAGCGTCGCAGAGCGACAGGAAGGCGACGTATGGGTTCGGGCCGTCGCGCTGTTCGCTCTCCCAGAACACGGCATCGAGTTCTGTCGCCAGCTTGCGGAAACGATTGCGGATCGCTTCAGGCGTGCGGCGCGAGACAGTGATCCAGAATTTCCGGTCGTCCGCCAGCCTGCGCAGGTCGGCTTCGATCGCAGCGGCGCGCGCTTCGGTGAAGCGATGGGTTTTTGAATCCCCGCCCAGCGACACCAGCACTTTCTGTCCCGCCGCATTCAGCAGATGCCCGAATTGCTGCTTCGCCCCCCCGATGCGCTCTGACGAGAACCAGACAGGCGAACCCAAGATCGACAGCACGTTGGTTCCTGCAACGGCGTCATGCTCAGGCGGGATCACCAGATCAAAGCTGGACAGCGAAACCTTCGGGTCCTGTGTCTGCACCACGAGCGTCTTGTCGCCGGACAGCTTCCGCATCACGCGCGAGTAGGGGATGGAGCGACGTCCCGCAGCGATCCACACATCGGGCCAGGGCGGCGTCAGCAGCTTGCGTTGCTCTGCTGGAAGAGCCGACAGCGGCATGGGCCACAGGTCAGGGCGCAGCATCAGCTGGAACCCCTGCGGTTGCAGGATCACATCCTGACTGGCTGCATCCGAACGGATATGCGCGAGCTTCGCCGCGCGCTCGGGTTCAGCAAGCGCGGCGGCCAGCGCCTTTGTCTGATTGAGGATGCCTGCGCGGCCGTCTGCTACGCACCAGACAGACGGACCAATAGACACGTTACTTCCAGCTGATCGCAACGATCTCGAACGACTTCGCGCCGCCCGGAGCGGAAACTTCGGCGGTGTCGCCTTCTTCCTTGCCGATCATGGCGCGGGCGATAGGCGAGGAGATCGAAATCTTTTTCTCTTTCACATTCGCCTCGTCGTCGCCGACGATCTTGTAGGTGAAGGTCTCGCCCGAATCCTCGTCGGTCACCTTCACGGTGGCACCGAACTTCACGGTCTTGCCTTGCAGGCGCGAGGTGTCGATCACCTCGGCGCGCGCGAGCTTGTCTTCCAGTTCGAGGATACGGCCCTCGATGAAGCTCTGCTTCTCCTTGGCCGCGTGATACTCCGCGTTCTCGGACAGGTCGCCATGGCTGCGCGCTTCCGAGATCGCAGCGATGATCGCCGGACGCTCTTCGGATTTGAGAACCTTCAATTCGGACTGCAGGGCTTCATAGCCTTCAGCCGTCATGGGGATGCGCTGCATCGGGTAGTCCTGTTCAAAGCACCTGAATTACACGGAATCGTCCCTACTGACGGGTAGCGTCAGCACGCTCAGGAACGATCAAGAGTAGGTCTGAAGCGCCCCGGCTTCAAGCGGGTGTGTTTTCAACGCCCGGATGGCCTGGACAGCCGCCTTCGCCCCCGAAATGGTCGTGTAGTAGGGGATGCCATGCTGGAGCGACGCACGGCGGATAGAGGCCGAATCCATTAGCGATTGCGCGCCTTCCGTGGTGTTGAACACTAGCTGGACCTTGCCATTGAGCAGCGCGTCGACAACGTGCGGCTGGCCTTCCAGCACCTTGTTCACACGCTCCACCTTGATGCCCCGGCCGGCAAGATACTGTGCAGTCCCGGCCGTCGCGATGATGGTGAAGCCGAGTTCGGCGATTTCGCGGGCCGTTTGCTCGATGGCGGCCTTGTCGCCTTCGCGGACGGAAATGAACACGCATCCCTTGTCGGGAAGGGCCATTCCGGCGGCGATCTGACTTTTGAGGTAAGCGGCTCCAAACGACACGTCGAGGCCCATGACCTCGCCGGTCGAACGCATCTCGGGCCCGAGCAGCGGATCGACGCCCGGGAAGCGCGAGAACGGGAAGACGGCTTCCTTCACAGCAATCCGTGGCCCGGTGATCGGACCGGCGCCGATGTTGAACGAAGCGAGTTTCTCGCCAGCCATGACCTTCGCGGCAATCGCGGCGAACGGCTTGCCCACCGCCTTGGCGACGAATGGCACGGTGCGCGAGGCGCGCGGGTTGGCTTCGAGCACGTAGATCTCGTCGCCCTTCACCGCGAACTGCACGTTCATCAGGCCTTTGACGTTCAGCGCCTTGGCCAGCTTGCGTGCCTGGTCGGACAAGCGCTCCACGATCTCTTTGGAGAGCGTGTAAGGCGGAATGGAGCAGGCGGAGTCGCCCGAGTGAATCCCGGCTTCCTCGATGTGCTCCATGATGCCGGCAACGTGCGTGTCCACGCCATCGCACATGGCGTCGACGTCGACTTCGATGGCGTCGGAGAGGTAGCGGTCAACCAGCAGCGGCGAGTCGCCGGAAACCTGCACGGCTTCGCGGACGTAGCGCTTGAGGTCGGCTTCGTCGTGGATGATCTCCATCGCGCGACCGCCAAGCACGAAGCTCGGGCGCAGCATGACCGGGTAGCCAATGCGCCTGGCTGCGGCGACAGCTTCTTCGTCCGTTCGCGCGATCGCTGCGGGCGCCTGTTTGAGGCCGATCTTGTCGAGCAGTTTCGAGAAGTGTTCGCGATCTTCAGCGAGGTCGATCGAATCCGGCGTCGTGCCAAGGATCGGCGCGCCCGAAGCCTTGAGGCCTTGCGCCAGCTTCAGCGGCGTCTGGCCGCCAAACTGGACAATCACGCCCATGAAGTCGCCGGCAGTCTGTTCGAGATGGATGATCTCGCTGACGTCTTCGAGCGTCAGCGGCTCGAAATAGAGACGGTCGGACGTGTCGTAGTCTGTCGACACGGTCTCCGGGTTGCAGTTGACCATGATGGACTCGATGTCGAGGTCCGCCATGGCGAAAGCCGCGTGGCAGCAGCAATAGTCGAACTCGATGCCCTGACCTATGCGGTTGGGTCCGCCGCCGAGGATCATGGCCTTGCGGCGCTTGCTCGGCTCAGCCTCGTTCTGCGGAGGGATGACCTCGCCATTGGCGCCGATCCAGCCGGTCTCGTAAGTCGAGTACAGGTAAGGCGTCTTGGCTGCGAACTCGGCCGCACAGGTGTCGATCCGCTTATAGACCGGGCGAACGTTGAGCTTGTGACGGGCTGCGCGAACATCGAGTTCCTTGCCGCCGGTCAGCTTGGCGAGGCGCACGTCCGAGAAGCCCATCGCCTTGATGCGCGTCCATTCGGCGGCGTCTTGAGGCAGGCCTTCCTTCTTGATGTGCGCTTCTTCCGCGATGATCTCGGCAATCTGGCGCAGGAACCATTTGTCGATCTTCGAGGCGTTGTGGATCTCGTCCACCGTCAGGCCTTCACGGAACGCTTGGCCGACATTCAGCAGGCGCTTCTCGGTCGGACGCGAGATGGAGGCGATCAGCGAGTTGCGGTCGCTGCCGCCGGGGATCGATTGCTCGTCGAAGCCTGAAATGCCGGTTTCCAGCGAGCGCAGGGCCTTTTGCAGGGATTCCTGGAAGGTCCGGCCAATGGCCATCGCTTCGCCGACGGACTTCATCTGCGTCGTCAGCGTCTGGATTTGATAGTTCAGCGACTGGTCGTTGCTTTTGTACTTCTCGAAGGCGAAGCGCGGAATCTTGGTGACGACATAGTCGATCGTCGGCTCGAACGAGGCCGGCGTCACGCCCGTGATATCGTTGTCGAGTTCGTCCAGCGTATAGCCGATGGCCAGTTTTGCAGCGATCTTGGCGATCGGGAAGCCGGTGGCTTTCGAGGCGAGAGCGGACGAACGAGAAACCCGCGGGTTCATCTCGATGATGACGAGGCGGCCATTGTCCGGGTTCACAGCGAACTGGACGTTCGATCCGCCGGTCTCCACGCCGATCTCGCGCAGCACGGCGATCGAGGCGTTGCGCATCACTTGATATTCGCGATCGGTGAGCGTGAGGGCGGGGGCGACGGTGATCGAGTCGCCGGTGTGCACGCCCATCGGATCGATGTTCTCGATCGAGCAGATGATGATACAGTTGTCCGCGCGGTCGCGGACGACTTCCATCTCGAACTCTTTCCAGCCGAGCAGGCTCTCGTCGATCAGGATCTGGCTGACCGGCGACATCTGCAGGCCGCGCGTGACGATGTCCTCGAATTCCTGGCGGTTGTAGGCGACGCCGCCACCGAGGCCGCCGAGCGTGAAGGCCGGGCGCACGATGCAGGGGAGGCCAACGATTTCGAGTTGCTTGATCGCTTCGGCGAAGCCGGCTTTGAGGTCGTATTCGGTCTTGCCATCAACCGTCTTGATCTCGGGCGAGGCGACGATGGCCGAACGCGGGCTTTCGAGACCGATCTTGTCCATCGCGGCGCGGAACTTCGCACGGTCTTCGGCCTTCTCGATGGCTTCGGCCTTGGCGCCGATCATCTCGACGCCGAACTTTTTCAGCACGCCCATCTGTTCCAGCTTCAGCGCGCAGTTCAGCGCGGTCTGGCCGCCCATGGTCGGGAGAAGCGCGTCTGGCCGTTCCTTCTCGATGATTTTCGCGACCATCTCCGGCGTGATGGGTTCGATATAGGTCGCGTCCGCGAGTTCCGGATCGGTCATGATCGTGGCGGGGTTGGAATTCACTAGGATCACCCGGTAACCTTCCGACTTCAGCGCCTTGATCGCCTGAACGCCCGAATAATCGAACTCGCACGCCTGTCCGATAACGATCGGCCCCGCGCCGATAACCAGGATGGACTTGATGTCTGTGCGCTTGGGCATGTCACCGGACGGGCTAGGATTCTTGCCTGGGACTTGGCGGCAAATTGCGGCAGGGTTTATCGGCGGCGGACAGGGCGCGCAACCCTTGCGGGCCCGCATCTGAAACGATTCTGAAACGTCGAGATTGACGCAGTTATCTGCCCTTATTTTACACGCAATTCACGCATAGAGGTTGTAGTCCACACGAAACCCAATACCTGAGCGGAATCGCGGTGATTCCGTGAGCGGACCGAGGCGATGAATCGGACGATTTTCAGCTTTGCAGCGGTAGTTCTGCTCGGGTTTCCGGGCGGAACGGTCGTTGCGCAGACCAGCCTGCACGGCTCGCAGGCCAGCGCCAGCGCAACCACGGCTGCTGAAGCGTCCGTGGAACCCACCGGAATGCGCGGAATGCTGGCCGCCCAGAACGACGCGCGTTCCAAGGCGGGTGCTTTCCCGATGACATGGTCGTCGGAACTGGCCCTCAAGGCGGCTGCCACTGCAAAAGCGGCCGCGGCTGGCTCTTGCCCTGTCACCTCAGCGGAAAAGGTAGGCAAGGAAAAGAACGCCAGCATCTTCTGGGCCCCCGGACTGCGCCGTTTGGGACCGGACCTTGCCGTGCAGGACATGTCCCCCGCCTATCTGGTCTCCCGCTGGCGCGAGGGCCGCGTGAACTATGACAACATCTCCCGCCTTTGCCGCAGCAAGGGAGGCGACTGCGAAGCCTACGCCCGCATGATCGCCCCGAAGGCGAAGGCCGTGGGATGCGCCAAGCAAATCTGCCCGAACAAGACGCAGATCTGGGCCTGCCACTACAAAGAGTGATCCGCAGGCTGACGCTAGGCTTCCGAGCGGCGGGCGTTCCGGAACTGATTCTCCAAGTCCCTCGCGATCCTAGCGTCCGAACAGGTCGGGCTGGCCGGCAGCCTGCGCCCCTTCGATGGCCAGCAGCTTCAGCTTCGTGTCCGATCCGCCGCGGGCGGAGAAGCCGCCCAGCTTCCCGTTGGCGGCCGTCACGCGGTGGCAAGGCACGATGATCGGCCACGGGTTCCGGCCCAGCGCCGCGCCGACCTGTTGGGCCAGCAACCTGTCGCCGAGCTGCAGGGCGATCTGGCCGTAGGTCAGCGTTTCGCCGGGCGGGATACGCCTTGTGATCTCATAGACCCTCGCGTTGAACTCGGGCACGCGGGCGATATCGAGCGGGGCATCCGACATGTCGACTTTATCGCCGCGCATCAGGGCCACGATGCGATCGACCACGACCGCGATGGCGGGAGGCGGCGCAGCTTCGGTACTGCCGGGAAATTTGCGCGCGAACGCAGAGCAGACTGTCCGCCGATCTGATTCGGGCAGGTACGCGCCGATCAGGCCATTCTCGGCCCACGCGACGCCTGCCCATCCGATGGCTGTTTCAAAGACCGCAAACTGGCTCATCTGCCCAACTTAGGCCCGCACATGTTCGTCCGCAGCCGGTTTTCCGACATGGAAGCTCAGGTGTAGCGTTTCGCCGTCCTCTGGTCGTAGCTCGATCCGTCCTGCTTCTCGGCGCCGGCATAGCCGGTGACCTGATCGGCGACGAAGGGGTTTGAGCGCCGCTCCTGACCGAAGGTGGACGTAGCGCCGTGCCCAGGCACGAAGGTCATGTCGTCGCCGAGCGGCCAGAGCTTGCCCGTGATCGAGTCGATCAGCTGCTGGTGATTGCCGCGCGGAAAATCCGTCCGCCCGATCGAGCCCTGGAACAGCACGTCGCCGACGAAGGCGATCTTCGCGTCGCGGTTGTGGATCACGACATGTCCTGGCGTATGGCCTGGCGTGTGCGCGACGTCGAACTTCACGCCTTCGAGTTCAAGCACGTCGCCATCTTCGAGATAGCGGTCGGGCGTTACGTTCTTGAGGCCGGTGAGGCCGTACTTCTGGGCGGAGCTTTCGATCTGGTCGAGCCAGAACTGGTCGTCCTTGTGCGGACCGATGACCGGAACGCCGGTGCGCTCGCGAATGTCATAGGCGGCGCCGGCGTGGTCGAGGTGGCCATGGGTGAGCCACATCTCCTTCAGCGTCAGTCCGAAATGTTCGAGCGCGCCCATCAGCGTATCGACGTCGCCGCCCGGATCCACGAACACGGCGTGCTTTGTATTCGTGTCCCAGATCAGCGAGCAGTTCTGCTGCAGTGGCGTCACCGGCACGATGCGGATCTGGAGCTTTGTCTCGGGGCGGGCGTCTGTCATGGGGTCTAGATGACGACGCCATGCGGTTCATGCAAGCGGGTTTCGTCGCCAACTGCCTTGATATGCTGGTATTTGGCCCGGTTCCGTGTTCAATTTCATGGCTTAGCGGGGGGTGGTCATGAAGTTTGCATTTGTCTTTCTGGCGTCACTTTTCCTGTCTGTGGCCGGCGCCCAGACGGTCGATGCGCAGACGCGGACGGTTCGCCATCCTGAAGCCGGCAGCCCGGCGTTGACGGTCGACGTGCCGGATGGGTGGACGGTGACCATCGATGGTTCCAACAACCTGATCCTGGCCTCGTCCACGCGGACGGTAGCGTTCTCGCTGTCGGTCATCGCGGAGGACCCGGTGCAACGCACGCTCGATGAATTCGCGCGCGAAGTTCTAGCCTCCGCCAAGGTGCATGACGTGCAGACACCCGGCGAGGATATGCTGCCGCCTTATCCCGGCGCGAGCTATATCGGAAAGCTGGATGTCGGAGACGTTTCGGTCGACCTCAAGATGCTCATCGTGAAGTTCGGCACGAACTCATTCGCCAGCGCGACGATGATCACCGGGACAACGGCGACGGCGGAGGAGACGGCCGTCGGCGGAATGGTGCTGAAGACGGTGAGGGTCGTGCGCTAGCAAGCTAGTGCGTGCGACGGCGGCGCAGGCCATAGGGCGTGGCGGGCGCCGGATTTTCCTGCAGAACCTGCGCGCGCAGCGATGTGAGCGTGAGGCGGGTTTCTTCCAGACGTTCCAGCTTGGCGGCCAGGCTTTCGATACCGTTATAGGCAAGGCGCTTCATCTCGCGGCGGCCGAGGCTGACGGTTTCGAGGATGATGCCCGAGACAAGGCTGATGCAGGCGAGCACCGCCAGCGTTCCGCACAGGAAGGCCGTGGGGAAGCGGGGCACGAGGCCGGTGGCCATGTATTCCGAGATCACCGGCAAGCCGAGCGCCAGTGAGCTCAGCATGATGACGCCGGCGATCGCGCCGAAGAACAGCAGCGGGCGTTCATCGCGCATCAGGCGGCCGATGGTGCCGAGAATTCGGAAGCCATCGCGGATGGTGGAGAGTTTCGATTCCGAGCCGACGCGGCGGGCGCCGTAGGGCGTCTGGACTTCGGTGGTGATCATGTCGAGTTCGAGGGCGTGGACGGTCAGTTCGGTTTCCGTCTCAAAGCCCGAGGCAAGGGCGGGGAACGACTTCACGAAACGACGCGAGAAGGCGCGGTAGCCCGACAGCATGTCTGTGAAGCGGTCGCCGAAGATCATGGAGACGAGGCCGGTGAGCATGCGATTGCCGAAGCGGTGGCCGGCGCGATAGGCGGCTTTCTCTTCGGTGATGCGTGCGCCGACGACCATGTCGGCTTGCGTTTCGAGCAGGCGCGAGACGAGGCGCGGGGCGGAGGCGGCGTCGTAGGTCGCATCGCCGTCGACCATCACATAGACGTCGGCTTCGATATCCGAGAACATACGGCGGACGACGTGGCCCTTGCCCTGAAGCGGTTCGCGGCGAACGATCGCGCCGGCTTCGCGGGCGACGGCTGCGGTGTTGTCCTGGCTGTTGTTGTCGTAAACGAAGATGCGGGCGTGAGGCAGCGCGACCTTGAACGATTTCACGACATCGCCGATTGCGCCGGCTTCGTTGTAGCAGGGAATCAGCACCGCGATATCGACGTGGCGGATCGCCGGAGAGAGTTGCTGGCCGACAGCGTGAAGCGCGGCCTCCGCTGCGGCGAGGCGCTCGTGAATGTCTGAGTTGAGATCGACAGTCATGGGCCACCCGTGTTCCAGATTGGGCCACGCTGCCATGCGGCGGTAAAGGAATTGGGTAGCGAGCTACTCAAAAATCAGTCGGATTCCGGAAAGGAATCCTTCCAAAGTGTTACCCGGCTTTCCGCTCGGCCATCATCTTCGCGAAGCGTTCGAAGAGATAGAACGAGTCCTGCGGGCCTGGGCTTGCTTCAGGATGGTGCTGGACCGAGATGATCGGCTTGCCGGCGACGGAGAGGCCGCAGTTGGTGCCGTCGAAGAGCGACTTGTGGCTCTCTTCAACGCCAGCGGGCAGCGTCGTGGTGTCGACGGTGAAGCCATGGTTCATCGAAACGATCTCGACCTTGCCGGTGGTGAAATCCTTCACCGGATGGTTCGCGCCGTGATGGCCTTGCGGCATCTTCATCGTCTTCGCGCCGAGCGCGAGAGCGAGCATCTGGTGGCCGAGGCAGATGCCGAGGATCGGCACGCCCGAGGCGATCAGCTTCTTGATCTCAGGGCCAGCATAGATCGCGGTCGCGGCCGGATCGCCCGGACCGTTCGAAAGCACGACGCCATCAGGCTTCAGCGCGAGAACGTCTTCGGCTTTCGTCTTGGCGGGAACGATCGTGACCTTCGCGCCGACGGCGGAGAGATTACGCAGGATGTTCTTCTTCACGCCGAAGTCGATCAGCACGACGTGAGACTTCTGAGCGCCGAACTTGTGGAAGCCGTCAGCGATCGACCAGAGGCCATCGGTGGACTCGAAGCGCTGGCCCGACGAGACGTTGATCGCGAGGTCGGCGTTCTCGACGCCCTTCCAGTCGCGCGCGGCTTTCACCAGCGTAGCGCCGTCGAGCTTGCCAGCCGGGTCGAAGGCGATGGCGGATTTCGGCATGCCGAGTTCGCGGATGCGGCGGGTGAGGGCGCGGGTATCGATGCCAGAGAGGCCGATGACGCCGCGCTTCTTCAGCCATGCGTCGAGCGTGTCGGCAGCGCGCCATGAGGCCGGGAGCGTCGGCGGGGCCTTGAACACGGCGCCGCGTGCGCCGGCCGCGCCTTGCGCGGAGGATTCTTCCTGGTCGTCAGCGTTCGCGCCGACATTGCCGATGTGCGGGAAGGTGAAGAGGACGATCTGTTCGGCGTAGGACGGGTCGGTCAGGATTTCCTGATAGCCGGTCATCGCGGTGTTGAAGCAGAGCTCGCCCGCCGCGACGCCGGGTGCGCCGTGGCCGAAGCCCCAGAAAATCGTGCCGTCTTCGAGGGCGATGGCGCCGGTGGGTTTGGTGGTCATGGGGAGAGCCTCCTGACTTACCGGCGCGACTCGGTGGGGGCGCAAACAAACGGACGCTACGTAGGGGGGTGGGGGGCGGGGGTCAAGCATGCGCGCACGGGTGCGACGCCGGAAGCGGGGCTTCCGGGTTTGTGACGCTGGATTCGTGGAATTTTGCGGGTGGCGGAGGTCCGCGCGGTTGGGCGAAGAGACCCCCTCCGTCTTGCGCGCAAGGGCGCGCAATCCACCTCCCCCACTCCTGCGGAGTGAGGGAGGCAAGGCAATGGTGGTTTGCCTCCACCGCGTGAAACGCGGGGGAGGTGGAT
>Ga0116178_10001507_pt1 | contig 19350 bp, 23 predicted proteins | sample AD_STIC12_MetaG_FD_89880 | JGI IMG/M metagenome (GOLD analysis project Ga0116178, IMG submission 89880) | Active sludge microbial communities of municipal wastewater-treating anaerobic digesters from USA - AD_STIC12_MetaG | ecosystem: Engineered > Bioreactor > Anaerobic > Digestate | place: USA... | reverse complement strand
CTCAAGCGTGGTCGGCACCAGTCCGTCAGCCGCGGCCTGCGCCACCTTGCGGCCGATGGCGGTCGAGCCTGTGAATACGAGGTGATCGAAAGGCAGGCGGGTGAAGCTGGCGGCGACTTCGGGACCGCCTGTGACGATGCCGATTTCCTCTTCCGCGAATGTTTCCGAGATGGCGCGATCGAGCAGATCGGAAAAATTCGGCGTCTGCTCGGAAGGCTTGATGATCGCGCGGTTGCCCCCCGCGATCACATCGACCAGCGGCGAGAGCGCCAGCTGCAGCGGATAATTCCACGGCGAGACGATGCCGACGACGCCCATGGGCTCACGTCTGATCCAGGCGGAGCCGGGCCAGAAGGTTATGTCGACTTCCTGATAGGCGGGCTCCATCCACCAGCGCACGTTCTTGCGCGCGTAACGGATTGCCGAGAGCAGTACCATCGTTTCCAGCAACGCTGTCTCGAAGCGCGAACGATTGCCGAAGTCTGTGGAGATAGCGTCGGCGAAAGCCTCGCTGCGCTTGCGCACCATGTCGTCGAGACGGTCGAGACGATCGATCCTGACGCGGGCGTTGGGCGGGCCTTCGCGCCGATGGGCTGCGCGCTGGAGCTCCAGCAGGCGCTCGGCGTCGGACGTCTTTGGCGTATGGCCGTCCATGTCAAACCCTTACCGCCCCGGTCCGGATGAGTTGACCCGGAGCGGGGCGCTGTTTCAAGCTAAACCCTTGGGGTGGCTAACGGGTGACTTATGAAAATTGCGATAGTCTTGGCTGCGGCGGCGCTGCTTGCTGCAGGATGCGATGCGAAACCGCCCGCGACCGAGGCGACCCAGCCGGAAACCCTTGCCACCGGCTCACCGGGCGAATCGCAGCCTCGGGCAACGCTGTGCATTGCGCCCCAGACCCGCGAGGTCGCAGTCACGGCGGCGGGCGCGGCGGATGTGCTTGAGGCGCAGGTGGTCGGCGCGACGTGCGAGCAGGCCGTTGTGCTGCTGACCTTGCGCAAGGCGGATGGTTTCCTGCTGTGGTCCCATTCCGCGCGCGCAACGGATACGTGGGCGTTTGTTCCGGCATCGGATGATGCGCCGGTCAATCCTCCGAAGGCGATGGAGGCTTTCCTTGCCGAGGTGCTGAAGAACGTTCGCGTCGCGAAAACCGGCGAGGCGCCCGATTGGCCCGAAGGCGCGGAACGTCCCGAAGATCCATCCGGCCTCTATCATGCCACGCCGTTTCCGCGCGATGCGTACATCATCCTCCGAAACAAGAATGCGCCGATGCTGTGCGTGCAGGCCGAAATGGGGACGAGCTATTGCGCAGCCTACGATCCTGAATTCGATGACGTGGCGAACACGTTTTACAGTTCGTCGTCGTGACCGTCAGGGCTTGCCCTGCAGACGGGCCATTGCGCCTTGCGCCACGAACCGCGCGGTCGAATTGAACTGACGGTTGGCGAGCGCGAACACGATCACCATGGTCGCCATCACGAACGCCCACCATGTGATGAACCAGGCCAGCACCGCGATCGCGAGAAAGAAGGCGCGAAGGCCATGCGTGAACTGCCCGGCCGCTGCGATATTCATCTCCCCCATCGCAGCTGCGGATTCTTCCACGCCGGGTTCTCCCGCCTCGGGCGTGGCGGCAAGCATCACTGCGGAGTAGTTGAACAGCCTGTAGGCCCAGCCGAACTTGAAGAAGGCGTAGGCATAAAGGCCCATCAGCATCGCGGTCTTCACATAGAATGCGGCGCGATCGATCTCGAGATGGACGAAGCTTTCCTCAAAGGCGCGAATGATCGTGTCAGCCGCCGTCAGCAGACCGAAGCCTGCACCTACGGCCAGCAACGCGGTCGATGCAAAAAATGACGTCGCCTGCTGGAGGCCGGTGATGATGTTGGCATCGACGAGGCGGACTTCCCGCTTCGCCATCTGCCGCATCCACTCACGGCGCTGCGTCTTCATCGCCGCTGACAGCGTGTGCTTGTGCAGCGGTGACATGTCGATCAGCCAGCCCAGGAACCACCAGGCGACCAGAAAGAAAACCAGTGCGCCGCCATCGAGCCAAGTCATCGTCCGCTCCGAGATTCGGAACGCACTTTCCAGCAGGATGGGGCGCTAGGCCAGTCCTATCCGGCGTTTAGCCGTTGCCGAGGAAGTCGCCCTTGCCCAGCGGCACGCCATTGTGGCGGAGGATCGCGTAGGCTGTGGTCACGTGAAACAGGAAGTTCGGCAAAACGAAGCCGGTGAGATAATTGAGGCCGGTGAACTTCATCTCGCCGTTCGGAAATTTCAGAACGACCTCACGCTCTTCCGAGCCATCCACGGCGCTCGCCGGAACCGACTTGATGTAATCGACCGTCTTTTTGATGCGCTCGCGCAATTCGGGAATGGTGGTTTCCGTATCCGCCATCGCTGGCGCAGTACCGCCGGAAAGCCGGGAAATCGCGAACTTGGACGTGTCGCTGGCGAACTGGATTTGCGCGGACAGCGGCCGCATGTCGGGCGCGAGGCGCGATGTTACCAGCAGGTTTGGATCGAAATTGCGCTCCCTGGCGTATTTTTCGGCTTTGTCGAGAAGTGCGTCGAGATTGCCCAGCATGCGCAGAAACACGGGCGCGCTGGCCTTATGCATCGAAATCGACATTGGAATTGTTCCTTGTTGCCCTCTATTCCGCCAAAGGAATTGGCGGCGTCCGCCTTGGCATATGGGCGCCGTTTTTGGCCGCGCAATCTGCTAGGATTACGAATCGTCGCCTTCGAGGTTTTCGTGAAACTGCAATTCTGGTTCGAATTCGCCTCGACCTACTCCTACCCCGCCGTCATGCGCGTGGACAAAGTCGCAGCCGCGCGCGGCGTCGCCATTGAGTGGCGGCCCTTCCTGCTTGGTCCGCTCTTTCATGCCCAGCAGGGCCTGAAGGACAGTCCGTTCAACGTCGTGCCGGTGAAGGGCTCGTACATGTGGCGGGACGTGGAGCGGACCTGCGAAAAATACGGCCTGCCGTTCCGGCGGCCGGGGCGCTTTCCCCAGAACGGGCTGATGGCGGCGCGCATCACCCTTTCCCTACCGCAGGACGAGCGGCCCAACTTCGTGAAGGCGGTCTATCAGGCAAGTTTCGTCCACGACCGGGATATCTCCGATCCGCAGATCCTGCATGCCGCAGCGCGGCGCGCCGGCCTCGATCCGCTGGAAGTTCTCGCCGCCATGACATCCGAGCCGATGAAGGACCTGTTGCGTGAGGAGACGGCCAAAGCCGCCGATCTCGGCATCTTTGGCGCCCCCAGCTTCGTGACAGGGGATGGCGAATTGTTCTGGGGCAATGATCGTCTCGAAGACGCACTTGATTGGACGGTGCGCGGAACGCTAAGACCCAACACACAAAACTGAAGAAGCGGTACGTCGGGAGACTCCCATGGCTTTCGTGCTCAGCGAAGAGCAACAGATGCTGCGCGACAGCGCGCGTGCGTTTGCTGACGAGAAGCTGCCCGTCAGCCAGTTGCGCGCGCTTCGTGCGAAGGGCGAAGGGTTCGACAAGGCTGCATGGAAGGAAATGGCCGAGCTTGGCTTTGCAGGTGTTCTGATCCCGGAAGAGTTTGGCGGGTCAGGCTTTGGCTATGTCGGCCTTGGCCAGGTGCTCGAAGCGCAGGGCCGCACCATCGCCGCCTCGCCGCTTCTTTCAACCGCCCTGGTCGGTGCATCGGCGCTGGTTCTCGCTGGCAGCCAGAAGCAGAAGGAAACCTATCTCCCGCAGATCGCGGCTGGCGACCTGCTGACCGCGCTCGCTGTCGATGAGGGTGCGCATCATGATCCGGCGCATATCAAGCTTGCCGCAACAAAGTCCGCCAGCGGTTACACGCTGTCGGGCGACAAGCGTTATGTGGTGGATGGAGCCGAGGCCGGACTGTTGATCGTCGCCGCGCGCACGTCCGGCGGCGAAAGCGACACGAAAGGCATCACGCTTTTCCTTGTGTCCGCAGAGGCAAAAGGCGTCAGCCGCACGGCACTGAAAACGCTTGATGCGCATGCCGCCGCCAACATCAGCTTTGCCAATGTGGAAGTCGGCGCAGACGCCGTGCTCGGCTCGGTCGACGGCGGCTCGGCCACGCTCGACGCCATTCTCGACCGCGCCCGCATCGGCCTTGCCGCCGAAGCACTCGGCGCAGCGGATGCCGCTTTCGACATGACTTCCGAATACTTGAAGGTACGCAAGCAGTTCGGCCAGCTGATCGGTTCGTTCCAGTCGCTGCAACATCGCGCCGCGATCATGTTCACCGAACTTGAGCTCACCCGCTCATGCGTCGGCGCCGCCCTCGCCGCACTGGACGCCAATGCCAACAATGTCGGCGAGCTGGCGTCTCTGGCGAAGGCTCGCGCCGCCGAAACCCTTCACCTTGTCTCGAACGAAACCGTGCAGATGCATGGCGGCATAGGCATGACCGACGCGCATGACTCGGGCCTCTACATGAAGCGAGCGCGCGTGCTGGAAGCGCTCTATGGCGGCGAAAGCTTCCATCGCGACCGTTATGCCAAGCTGGGCGGATACTAGCCCGCATTTTGAAGTCGTCTGATCCGGAGCGACGCCGAATGGCCACAGACTGGAACGCTCAGACCAGCGACCCTACTACGCGAAAGCTGATGCAGGGCTTCCCACCGGAGCCCGATCGTATTGTGCGGTCGGACAATGCCGGCCTCTCAGGCAATTCCTTTCCCAACACGCGCTGGGCCTTCAGCCATCAGCGCGAGATGAAGTCGACCGTGAACATCCGGCGCGGTCCCGCCGCGACTTACACCTTCCCGAGAAAGCTGCGCAGCGACATCGACGGACTTTCCTTCACCACACAGGAAGGCCAGCAGCTGACCTGGGCGCAATCGATCGATGCGATGTTCACCGATGGCATCGTGGTGCTGCATCGTGGAACGATCGTGTACGAGACTTTTCGTGGCGCGCTTACGCCTCACCTGCCGCACATCGCGTTCTCGGTGACGAAATCCTTCGTGGGCCTGATGGCCGCGATCTTGGCGCACGAGGGCAAGATCGATCCCGGCGCGCTGGTTACACGGTACATCCCAGAACTCGCCGACACCGCTTATGGCGACGCCACCGTGCGGCACGTCATGGATATGACAATTGGCGTGCAGTATTCGGAGACCTACACCGACGCGAATGCCGAAGTGCGCGCCTATGGCATTGCCGCTGGGTTCTCGCCTCCTCCGCCGGGCTATGCCGGCCCGGACACTATCTTCGACTTCCTGCGCACGCTGAAGAAGCAGGGCGAGCACGGACAGGCGTTTGCCTACAAGACCTGCAACACAGAAGTGCTCTCGTGGATTGTGCAGCGCGTGACGGACACCCCGATGGCGCAGCTTCTTTCCGAGCGCATCTGGCAAAAGCTGGGCGTGGAAGAAGACGCGCATATCATCGTGGATCGCATCGGCACGCCCGCCTGTGGCGGCGGCATGAACATGGCGCTGCGCGATCTCGCACGCTTCGGCGAAATGCTGCGGCTTGGCGGCGTGTTCAACGGCAATGAGATTGTGCCGGAAGAAGTCGTGGACGACATTGCGAACGGCGGCGATCGCGATCACTTCGCGAAAGCCGGGTACACCACGGTTCCGGGCTGGAGCTATCGCAACCAGTTCTGGGTCAGCCACGACAAGTTCGGCGCCTACACGGCGCGCGGTATTCACGGGCAGGTCTGCTGGATCGCGCCGAAAGCCGATGTGGTAATCGCGCGGTTCGCGTCGCACCCGGTTGCCGCGAACGGTAACAGCATTCTCGACAAGGTGTCGTTACCCGCCTACGCCGCGCTCGCCGATCACCTGATGCGCGACTGACGCCTGCCACGCTCGAATACTACTCTGGGAGAACCGCCATGATCGAGAACCTCTTTTCGCTGAAGGGCCGCGTCGCGCTTGTGACCGGCGGATCGCGCGGCATTGGCAAGATGATCGCGCAGGGGTTCGTCGAGAGCGGCGCCAAGACCTACATCTCCGCCCGCAAGGCGGATGCTTGCGATGCAACGGCTGAAGAACTCACCGCGCTTGGGCATGCGCCGTGCATCTCGCTGCCGCAGGACATTTCGACTGTTGCCGGCGCCAAGATGCTCGCGGAGGAAATCTACAAACGCGAAGGCAAGCTGGACATTCTCGTCAACAATGCCGGCGCGGCGTGGGCGGCAGACTTCGATGAGTTTCCCGAAGCGGGCTGGGACAAGGTGATGAACCTCAACGTGAAGTCCCCCTTCTTCCTGACACAGGCGCTGCACGCCGCACTGAAGAAGGGCGCGAGCGCAGACAAGCCCGCGAAGGTGATCAACATCTGCTCGATCGATGGCATCAAGCTCAATCCGCTCGAGACATATTCGTATCACGCCTCGAAATCCTCCCTGCTCTACCTGACCAAGCGCATGGCTGCGCGGCTGGTGCAGGACAACATCATCGTCACCGCGATTGCGCCGGGGCCGTTCGCTTCGGAAATGAACCGCGCCGCGCGCGATATGGAAGATGCTGTCGCGTCCCGTACGCCGATGCGTCGCATCGGCCGTGACGAAGACATGGCGGGCACAGCGATATTCCTCGCCTCGAAAGCTGGAGATTATGTCTGCGGCGACTCGATCGCTGTTGATGGCGGGATCGCCTACGCATCGCTGTCGCAAGGGCCGAGCTAGCGCCCCCTGCGATTGTTACGGAACCATTTTGGTTCCGGCGATCTGACAACTTATCGACTGGGTAATTATCGGAACCCGTGACGCCTGACTCCCGTTTTGAGTTCACCACTCTGACGAGAAAGGCGCACGCGTCATGACCCATCATGTCGAAGACCTCATTGCTTATCCGCAGCGCTACTTCCAACGTCCGGGAGAAGTGCTCACCGAACCCAAGCTGACCAACGACCAGCGACGCCGCATTCTGGAAAGCTGGAAGCTTGACGCGCAGCGTCTGGCCGAGAGCACGGCGGAGAACATGTCAGGCGGCGAAGAAACCGACCTGCGTGAAGTGTCGAAAGTCCTTGTCCAACTGAAGACAATGGAGAGCATGCCGGTTGCGCATCAACCGGGCGGGTCTTCCAGTGTTGGTGTCGGCATGGCTGCGGGCGCCCTGCTGGGCGCAGGCGCGGGCCTTGTGATTACGGCCGTTACAGTGCCGTCGCTCGTACTCGTTGCACAGGCGAGCGTTGTTGGCCTGATCATCGGCGGCGTTAGCGGCGCTGTGCGTAAGGCTGTTCGATAATCGGAACGGAAGCGACGAAGGCACGTTGCGTTCGGGCGAGATCAAGGAGTTTGTCATGAAATTGCTCATCGTTTCTGCGGCCATCGCGGCTGGACTTGCGGCGACAGCCTGCACGTCTTCGGGCAACACCGAACGCGGGGCTGTTGGCGGCGCGCTGCTCGGCGCTGCAGCGGGCGCGATTATCGGGAACAACACAGGTTCCGGTGACGCAGGCCAGGGCGCTGCTATCGGCGCTGGCGCTGGGGCTATCGCGGGCGGTGTGGCTGGGGCGTCTTCCGACCACAACCGCAACAATAACAGCAACGCCAATCGTTACGGACCGAATGGCGAAGAGCTGATCTTCGATCGCAATTCGGACCGGTACTATTACGTCGACCGGCGCAGCGGCCGCACCTACTGGGCGAATGGCGAATATCGCGGCTAGTCAGAAAATGCTGAACGATTGCAGGGGCGCTGCCAACACAACGCCCCTGCTGCTTTTTGATCGGGAACATCCTTTCCTCTCGGTCATTTAGTGACTGGAGAACGGATAGCGCCCATGACCGAAGTTCACGAGAAAGAGCTTGCAGACCAGATTGACCGCGAGGTGTCCAACCGGGGCGGCCTTGTAGCGTTGGTGCTTTGCCTTTCGGTGGCGGGCGGGTTGCTCATTGCGGGAGCGATGGCGCTTTTTCCCATCGGTTGATCACCACGACGGAACCCGGATGAAACCCGATGCGTTGATGTGTGAGGCCTGGATGGCCTGACGGGGTAGTCGGGACGCCATGAAAACAATCGCGCTGTTCAATCCGGCTTCCGGATCTGTGTCGGCTGATGGCGGAGAACGTCTCAAGGTAGAGCTTGAGAAGTCCGGCATTCGGGGCGCCGATATTATCCAGACCGACTCCAATGACTTTGTCGGACAGCTGAAAAGCGTTGCGGCGCAGAACCCAGACCTGTTCGTTGTGTGGGGCGGCGATGGCACGTTGAAGGGAGCGCTGGAGACGGTGGGGCAGATCAGCCCCAACCTGCTGCTGCTGCCGGGCGGCACGATGAACCTGCTTCCACGATCCATCCATGGCGAGAAGCCCTGGGAACAGATCATTGCAGATGTGCTGGTGGCGCCGAAGCGCAAGATGCTGCCGGCAGGCAAGGCCAATGATGAGCTGTTCTTCTGCGCCATGATGGCCGGCGCGCCGGCCCGGTTCGCCGAGGCGCGGGAAAGCCTGCGGAAAGGCGATCTGGTGAAGGCGGCCGCGGAGGCGCGGGTGGCGATCGATACATTGAACACACTGCACCTCGACGCGCGGTATGGCGACGGCTACAGTTTTGGCGGGGGGCAGTTGCCGACCACCAGCGTCATCGGCGCGGTTGTCGGCTCGCTGACCAAGGAGGGGAAAGGCATGGAAGTGGCCGCCCTCGCCTCGCCCACGACAGGCGGCGCGCTGAACGTGCTCTGGACATCCTTCTTCTCGGACTGGCGCACTGCGCCAGGCGTGACGGCTGTGCAGGCGAGTTCGCTGGAGATCGGAAGCGATGAAGGCGGCGACATTCCGGTGATCGCGGATGGGGAGCACATCGAGGCCGGCCCCACGGTTCGCGTCTCGTTCATCGAGGAAGCGGCGCAATGTCTGACAGCAGCGTGAGCGCAAAACCCGTTCGGCTTCTGCATCTCTCCGATATTCATTTCGGCGCCGAGGACAGTGAAGCGCTCGCGGCGGTTGAGCAGTTTGCGTCGCACGTGAAGCCGGATGCGATCATCATCGCGGGCGACATTACCCAGACGGGCAAGCGATCCGAATTCGAAGCTGCGCGGAAATGGTTCGACGGCCTTGGCGCGCCAGTGATTGCAGCGCCGGGCAATCATGACACACCGGTCTTCAATGTGCCCGCGCGTGTGGTTGCGCCTTTCGATCGCTACGAGCGATATATGGAAGGCATGGACATTGTCGGCCAGGTTCGGAATTTCGGCGACGGGCTGGTGCGCGTGTCGGCAATCAATTCGGCGCGGGGATTTCAGGGCCGCATGAACTGGGCCGATGGCGTCATCGACATTGGCGATCTTGAAGCAGCGCTGGAAAAGCTTTCGCGCGGACCTGAGGACGCGTGGCGTTTGCTGATCTGCCATCACCCGCTGAACCAGCCGCAGCTGGCGAAGATCGCGGTTGAGACAAAGCGCGGCGATGAGGCGATGAAGCTGTGCGCTGCGGCGAAGGTCGATGCGATCATTACCGGGCACATCCACGACGCTTTCACGTTTCCCGTTCCGGGCGTGCGGCGGCCGATGGTGCAGATGGGATCGGGTACGCTTTCACATCGCCTGCGAGCGACGCGCGCAAGTTTCTGCGTGATCCAGATCGACGGCGAGCACATGGTACAGGACGTTGTGGTGATCGACCGCAACGGGCTGGAGATCAGCCGCAACTATGATTCAAAAGCCAATTCCGAAGGTGGAATGAAAACCGGAACCCGGCCTGCCTCTGTCCGTTGATAAGCGGAGAGCGAATGCCCGAATGAACGGGCGCTGCTGACAGAGGAACGACAATGCTTAGCTGGACCCTGGTATTTCTCGTCGTCGCCGTCATCGCGGCGGTGCTTGGATTTGGCGGTATCGCGGCGTCTGCTGCGGGTATCGCGAAGATCCTGTTCTTCATCTTCCTCGTGCTGTTCGTCGTCTCCGCAGTGATGGGCGCGACACGCAGAGGGGCTTAGGTTTCAAGCGTTCTGAGATGGTAGCAGCGGCCCGGCGAAAGCCGGGCCGTTTGCTTATGTGGGTGCGACCTCAGTCGCGTGGCGACTGGGGCAATGGGGAGTGGGCAATCGGCAGTCGGGATTGAGGGCGGCGCGCGTGGGAGCGCAGCGCCCCCTCCGTCTCGGCGCGAAGACGCGCCGATCCACCTCCCCCGCCTGCGGCGGTGGAGGACTTCGCGCATGACAACCAAGTCCTCCACCGTGCCAGGCACGGGGGAGGTGGATTGCGGCGTAGCCGCAAGACGGAGGGGGCTTTTTGCGATGCGCTTTGCGTGGCGCGTGATCAGGCGGTGCGCGTTCGTGAAGAAGCGCGTGGTGAGAGTGTAGCGGCGATGCATCTCGCGATAGGTGGCGGGCGGCTGGGTGTTGAAGTCGGCGGCGATGACCCAGTTCCAGGACAGGGTCATGAGATCGAGCTGGCGGCCTTCAAGGATCAGCTTTGCGCCGACTGCCTGCATCTGAAGGACATTCCATTCGGACTGGCGCAGCGCAGGCCAATGCGCCTGCCAGTCTGGCGGGGGCTTGCGGTTGCGGGAGCGTTTGAGGTCTGCGAGCTGCGTGGTGAGAAGGCTGAACAGCTGGCACAGCAGGGCGACGGCCAGCGCGATGACGCCGGGCGGTTTGTCGTGCTCGCGATGATCCTCTGTGGGGCTCATGGGCGAGATTATGAGGCTGGTTCAGGGCGCCGTTGAATCTGGCGGGCGTTGTCCCCCATCTTTGTTGGCTAGGGTGTTGAGATCGCGCGCGAAGATTTTTGGCCGTCCTACAGATTGGGGGTGGCTCCATCCCCCATCTTGCTCTCTCCACCGCATCCCCCGCGCAGGCGGGGGTCCAGTGGCGCGCTTTGCGCTGGTTCTTTTTTGAAGAGGACTGGATCCCGGCCTTCGCGGGGAACGCGGACAACAAGTTGTCCGCTTCCGGAAGGCGGGTGTGGCGCGCTTCTGGGATGACACGTTGTGGGTGTGCGGGAGGCTCCCGCCCTATTTGCCCGAGGCGGTTTGCGGGGCGTGGGGGTAGGCGCCGGTGACGCCGTTGGTGCGGGGCATGCGGATGCGGACGAAGCGGCCACCGGTGGGGAGTTTGCTTTCCTCGAGCTTGCCGTGAACCTGCTTGGCGAACGCGGACATCAGCGTGCCGCCAATGCCGACAGCGGCTGCGGCTTCGGCTTCGGCGCCGCCAATGCCATCGTCTTCGACGGTGAGGAGCGTCTCGGCTTCGTCGACCTTGTAGCTGACAAGCACGCGGCCACCCAGGACACCACGTCCCTCAGGGAAGGCGTGCTTCACGGCATTGGTGACGGCTTCTGCAGTGAAGAGGGCGAGCGGCACAGCAACATCGGCATCGATCGTATCGACGTCTATGCTGCTTTCGATCCTGATCCGCTGGTCCTCGGCGCCAAGCGCGCCGTCGAGCTGGCTAACGAGTTCGGACAGGAAGCTCTTCACGTCCACTGAGCGGATGTCGTTGTGTTCGTAGAGCGAGCGATGGATCAGGGAGAGCGCATTGATCCGCGAGCGCGCATCATCCAGCACGGCGATGGCGACCGGATCCTTCACCTTGCGGCTTTGCAGGCTGAGCAACGAGTTGATGATCTGCAGGTTGTTCTTCACGCGATGGTGGATTTCCTTCATCGCGGCGTCGCGGGCTATAAGCGCGGATTCGAGGCTGTGAGTGCGATCGCGGACGCGCACCGCCATCTCTTCCATCGTATCGGCGAGCACGTTGATCTCGCCCGGCGCCTGACGGCGGGCCCGCAGCGGCTGGACCGACAGCTTGCCAGAGGCATAGAGGCCGGCGATACGATTCAGATAGTCGAGCCAGCGCAACACGAGGCGGTCCGTCGCGAGCCACGCAGTGACGAGCGCGAGAAGCCAGGCAAGCAAGGGCAGCGCGAAATTGCCGAATGCGCTGACGTTTTCGAGCGCAATGGGCGGCGGCTTTGGCGCCGACAGCAGCGCGTAGAATTCATTGCCGGCCAGTGGGACCGTGACGAGTTCGCGATCCTGCCCGCCGGCCGAGCGCAGCTCCATGAAGCCACCGTCGCCTGCGCGCATCTTGGTCATGAGGGGATCTTCGATCATCGCCCAATGCTTGCTGGCGAAGACCTGCCCCGTCGTGTCGAGCAGCGCGATCTCCGTATCTTTTGGCAGGCCGGCGCGCGCGAGCTGGCGAATGAGCGAGTTGACCGGCACGCCGAAGACATAAGCGCCTGCGAAGCTTCCATCGGGATTGCTGCGCCGCCTGGCCGACGCGATGATCCACTGTTTGGTGATCGTCCCGTAATAGGCCGTCGATTGAACGAAATCGGTCTGGCTGGAACGGAGCTCCTGGAACCATGGGCGCGTGCTGGCGGTTGTGGCGCCCTGAGCACCTTCCTGCGTCGTGCAGAGAACAGCGCCATTCGCGTCGACCACGCCGAGCGTGGCAAACTCCGGCAGGCTTTCAACGAGCGGCGTCAACGGGTTGGCGCAGGGATCATTGGCCGATGCCGCGCTTATCAGATTGAGCAGCGCGGGCGCGGATTCGAGAATGTATTCGGCGCGGCCTGCAGCCTCCTGCGCCACCAGCCGCATTGTCTCGTGACGCTGCTGGGCATCGCGCTCGATATCGCCAGACCAGCGTATGCCGCCGATGACGAGAACGGGCGATAGCGCGACCGCGAAAATCAGCAGCAGCAGAACGCGTAATGATAGGCGCTTAGGCAGGTTCCCCTTAGTCCCCTCTGGACCTGACTCCTCCGGCAGCGAGCGTTGAGGCTTGCTGGAGAATATCGTCGAAAGCCTGGTCGGCTCGGATGTCGTGGTCATTCGAAGGCCTCGATCCAGCCTCGCTCAACAATGTCTCAAGCGCCCGCCTCGCACGGCTCACCCGGCTCTTGATCGTGCCGACCGCACATTGGCAAACCTGCGCGGCTTCCTCATACGCCATGCCGCCAGCGCCGACCAGAATCAACGCTTCGCGCTGGTCGTCCGGCAGTTTGGCCAAGGCCGAGCGGAGTTCAAGCAACTCCATCGGGATGGTGGGATTGTCGTTCGCGACAAGCGTGTTCTCGGCCATCTCCATGTCGAGCGGCGCGGTGCGCCAGCTGCGGCGCTTTTCGGAGTAGAACTGGTTGCGCAGGATCATGAAGGTCCACGCCTTGATAGACGTGCCCGGCTCGAACGAGTCGCGGGCCTTCCACGCCTTGGCGAGCGCTTCCTGAGCGAGATCGTCCGCCTGCGTTGGATCGTTGCACAGGCTGCGTGCGAACGCGCGCAGGTGTGGGATCGCGGCGACCAGCTCTTTCTTGAAAGTCACTTCTTCGGCCGGTGTTATGCCCCGTTTAGGGAGCATTTCGCCGTCCCGAGAGTTGTCTCTCGGCTGGGGAGCGTCTTTTTTTTCCGTCATTACCCGATCGCCATTCACGGTTCGGTTTTCACGGAGCGCTGTTTAGGCGCCGGCTCGTTATTCTCGGTCCCGTTGACCTGACTGTCCGACTTGCGTTCGTCAGCCTGCTCCAGGAACGACATGAAGTCGTCTGGAATATCCTCGCCTACGACGTCATCGTACATCTGGCGCAGTCGCCGGCCGATCGGGTCCTGGCGACGGCGCGCAACCCGCGCGTCCACTGGTTTGGCGCCCGAGTCCCCCCCCGAATGATCTTTTCCCATTTTTCGATACAACTTTGACTGCTCTTGGGTTGCTTGCGGCGCAGAGTCCCCCGCTTCAGGCCCAAAACGCCGCCATCACATGATGGTTCCGCAATATCTGAAAAAAGATGGAACCCGGGTTCCATGTCAGCGTTTCAGGTCTCTGGTAGGCCTATATTTAAGACGTGTGGGAGATTTCATGAGTCTGGTTCAGAAACTTGGACCTCATCTGCCGTATCTGCGCCGCTATGCCCGCGCGCTGACCGGCACGCAGAAAAGTGGCGATTCCTATGTGAAAGCGGCCCTTCAAGCGTTGGCTTCAGGGACGCATGAACTCGACGACCTTCCCCCGCGGGTGGCTCTGTACAAGCTGTTCCAGGCGATCTGGGGCGCGACGGGCGCGATGCTGGAAACGCCGCCCGAGAGCGGGGATACAGTTTCCGAGCGCGTGATGCGCATTCCGCCACGGCACCGGCAGGCTTTCCTGCTGACGGCGCTGGAAGGCTTCACCATCGATGAGGCCGCGCAGATCCTCGACGAGAACACCGAGAATGTACGCCAGCTGATCGCCCGTGCGCAGCGCGATATCGAGGCCGAGCTGGCCACTGAAGTGCTGATCATCGAAGACGAGCCCGTTATCGCCGCGGATATCGAGGCGCTGGTTCTGGACCTGGGTCACCGGGTGTCGACCGTCGCGACGACGCGGACCGAGGCCGTTGCGGCTGTGAAGAACCGCCGTCCGGGTCTGGTGCTGGCGGATATCCAGCTGGCGGATGGATCGTCAGGCATCGATGCGGTGAACGATATCCTCAAGGGCCACGACGTGCCGGTGATCTTCATCACGGCCTTCCCCGAGAGATTGCTGACAGGCGAAAAGCCCGAGCCGGCCTTCCTGATCACCAAGCCGTTCCAGCCGGAAACGGTGAAAGCAGCGATCGGCCAGGCGCTGTTCTTCCATGTGGAACGGTCGGTCACGGCCTGATCTCACACGGACGAATTACCTTAAGGCGCGCAGGGCTTCTGCGCGCCTTAATCGTTAAAATTTTCTTATAACCTGTTGGAACCGGCCAAGCCCCCTGCACGTAAAAACTACGGCAAGGGGCTTTGTCATGACCGTACTCAAAACCATCGTTTCAGTTTCCGCGTTGCTGGTGGCATCCGTCGGCTTCCAGTCGGTGGCATCCGCTCAGACCGTGAAGCAGGCGTCGCTCGCGAAACCTGCGGCGGCTTCGAGCTGGGCCTGCCAGTTCAAGGTCGTGGAAATCGCGCCGGTGTCCCAGGACACCAATGGCCGTCCGACGGCCTGGGTCATGGTTCACCGCGTCCAAGGTGAGGTTGTGGCTGCCGAGCGGCTGAGCGCGAGCGAAGTGGAACAGGTGCGCCGCCTGCCCTGCCAGGGCGACAGGCTCGAGGTCCCGCCGCCGCTGGTTGGGTAATTCAACGAAAATTCGCGGGATCTAGATTGCTTCGCCCGGAGCCGTGCGTATCGGCGGGGGCGGCGGACTGGCGACTTCATCAGCCGTTTCGCCCGATTTGCGGAACAGCACGTCGATCTGGTTAAGCGTGGGCGCGTACATCACGCCGGCAGATTGCGCGGCGACGCGGATGCGTTCGACAGCAACGCCCTTGGCCACGAGATCATCAGCAACGGCGGACAGCCTGGCCAGAGCCAGCGTCATCGCTTGATCGCCATCGACGCGAGAGTCGATGCGGGCGACGAGATCGATGCCGTCCGGCTGACAGCTCGCGGCAGTTTCGCTGATGCGACCAAGGAGGGTCAACGCTTCCGGCGACGCGGTCGCTTCGCCAGACGCGAAGTAGATCGAGAGCCGGGCACGCGGACATGACACATATTCGGACGCCGAGGACGCCGTCTGCGCGCCTGCGCCTGTCCCGGTAAGGACAAGAGCGGCGGCAACGCCAAGGATTCCGGTAATACGCATCATGGTTACTTCTGGAAGGGCGCCTTCAGGCGTCCGATGCCACGTCCAATGCAGGACGGGCGCCGAGTGTAAACGCCACGCACCGATAACCATCGGGCGTGGCGCTTTTGCACTGGCTTAGTGAGCTGCGTCTTCAGCAGCCCTATCAACAGCGGTGCCGGCAGCCGTCACATCTTCACCAACACCCTCGACCGTGTTGCAGGCCGCAGCAGAAGCCGCGAGCAGAAAAGCGAGAGCCGCAAAAGCCGTCTTCATGAGTATTCTCCATGTCCCGTCGTCAGTGGAATTCACCAACCGCAGCCAGAACGCCAAGTCATTTGCGAGGTTCCATAAACACGCAGCAATCCCCTCGAAGGCGAAACGATGCTGCTGCCAAGTCACGGCGCCATTGAAGTCTGTGATGATGGAACGCCGCGCCCAAGCCAGCGTTGATCTTCCAGGTGTTTCATAACTCATGAAGGAGTGAGCCATGCTCGGTTGGGCGCTTGTGTTTTTCGTTATGGCGCTTGCCGCCGCAGCGTTTGGTTTCGGCGGGATCGCCGGAACGGCCGCCTCGATCGCGCAGATCCTGTTCGTGGTCTTCCTTGCGCTGACGATTCTCGCCTTCCTGGTGAGGGCCGTTCAAGGACGCTCCGTCCTCTAGTCGATTTTCCTACCTGACCTGATTTCGCGAGGCCGGCTCACCGCCGGCCTCGTTTCGTTTGCAAATGTGCGATTTGCCGGGCTTTTCCAACGCGGTTGGCGGATGCGCGAAAATGCGTATGTTGCGCGCCTGCTGCGGGTCGGGCCTGTAGCTCAATGGTTAGAGCCGGCCGCTCATAACGGTCTGGTTGCAGGTTCGAGTCCTGCCGGGCCCACCAACAGTTTGACCAGCCAAGTCCGCGATGGTCCGAGCAAGCCCGACAACCCACTGATCCACACCGAAATTTTTCCTGTGGCGATCCAATAACGTCGGACTTGGTCCGATGGCATCGCAGAACATTGTTGGTACAATTTGCCCGTCATACCAACAATTTGTTGGTACAATTGAGAGCGGGCCGCAGGCGCGCAGAACGAGCTCAGAACATGCTTTCAGATGCCAAGGTGCGGGCGCTTAAACCACGCGCGATACCGTACAAGGTGAGCGATGCCGAGGGCCTTTTCCTTTTCATCACCCCGAACGGTTCGCGGCTCTGGCGAATGGCTTACCGCTTTGACGGACGACAGAAGCTGCTCGCATTCGGAAAGTATCCCGACGTGTCGCTTGCCGATGCCAGGGACAAATTGCGCGAAGCGAGAAAGCTCCTCGGCCAAGAGCTAGATCCCGGCGTCGCCAGGAAGATCAAAAAGACCGAGCGTCGCCAGACGAACGCAAACACATTCGAACTTGTCGCCAACGAATGGTTCGAAATCAACAAAATGAAATGGGTGGCTTCCTATTCGGTCAGGCTACGCGCACGGCTGGACGAAGATCTCATCCCGTCGCTTGGTCCGCGCCCGATCTCGCTGATCCGATCGCCCGAGATGCTCGACGCCATTCGTAAAATCGAAGCTCGCGATGCGCCGGAGATGGCGCGACGCATTCTCCAGATGGCCAGGTTGATATTCCACTACGGGATTGCGACGGGCCGCTGCCAAATCGACCCAACGTTCGGCATCAGCAAGGCGTTGCGTCCACCCAAGGCCGTCAAGTCTCGTGCCGCTTTAAAGGCTGACCAAATTCCGGCCTTTCTTGCAAACTTGCGTTCGAGCGCGCTCGATCATGTGACCAAGACGGCATTGGAATTCACGCTCCATACCTTCGTGAGGACCAGTGAAGTCCGGTTCGCAGAGTGGACGGAGTTTGAACGCTTGGATGGCCCTGCTCCGCTTTGGCGAATTCCCGCGAGCCGAATGAAAATGCGAAAGGAGCATCTAGTACCCCTCGCGCCGCGAGCGGTGAGTTTGATCAAAGCCCTCGAACTTTCAGCCAAATCCCCCCGGCTTGTCTTCGCTATTTCGCCATCGAAGGCGATGTCCGAGAACACGATGCTTTTCGGACTATACCGCTTGGGCTTCCACGGCAGAGCTACGGTTCATGGCTTCAGATCAACTGCCTCCACGGTTTTAAACGAGAAAGGATTCAATCGCGACTGGATCGAGAAACAGCTCGCGCACGAGGATGGTTCGGTGAGATCCGTCTACAATGCAGCTGAATGGCTCGATGGTCGGCGCGAGATGATGAACTGGTGGGCAAGTTACTTGGGTGGAACTGCGGGTGATCCTGCGTTGAGCTTATCGGCGACACATCTCGCTCGATGATAGCGGCCCGCTGAACCCGCCCAGCGTCGCGGCAAGAGAAGCTTTTTGAATCGTACAAATCCGGCGCGGCGGTGACTTCAGTCAGGCCGCGCGCCGAAGCTCATCAACTGGAGCGAGCCCGGCAAGAACATTTTCGCTATAGCCGAAGAGGTGACGCTCAAGGGCGGATACGAACGCCGGCCGGACCTCGTGCTCTACGTCAACGGGATCGCCATTGGCGTGATTGAGCTGAAGAACAGCCGCGTCAGCCTTGGCGATGGCATCCGGCAACTCCTGTCCAACCAGAAGCCCGAATTCAATTCGTGGTTCTTTTCTACCGTCCAGATTGTCTTTGCCGGAAACGACTCCGAGGGCCTGCAATACGGAACCATCGGCACGCCAGAGAAGATGTTCCTCAAGTGGAAAGAGGACGAACAGGACAATTCGACTTTCAAGATTGACAAGTACCTCACGAAGCTCTGCCGCAAGGAGCGGCTGATCGAGCTGATGCACGACTTCGTTCTCTTCGACGGCGGCGTGAAGAAGCTGCCCCGAGTCCACCAGTATTTCGGGATCAAGGCTGCCCAGCAGAACGCGCGCGAGCGCAAGGGCGGGATCATCTGGCACACGCAAGGCTCGGGGAAGAGCATTGTCATGGTGCTGCTTGCCAAATGGATTCTGGAGAACAATCCGAACGCGCGTGTTGCGATCATCACGGACAGGGACGAGCTGGATAAGCAGATCATGGGCGTCTTCGCGGCGGCGGGTGAAGCGATCCACCGCACCAACAGCGGGCGCGACCTGATGACTAAGCTGGCGGAGGTCAAGCCCCGCCTTCTCTGCTCCCTCGTTCACAAGTTTGGCCGCCAGGGTGTTGAGGACTTTGACGCCTTCATCAAGGCGATCGAGGCCCAACCGACCAAGACCGTCGGCGAGGTCTTTGTGTTCGTGGATGAATGCCACCGCACACAGAGCGGCAAGCTGCACCGCGCCATGAAGGCGATGATGCCCAACGCCGTGTTCATCGGCTTCACAGGCACGCCCCTGCTCAAGAAGGACAAGCAATCGAGCCTTGAGGTGTTCGGTCGCTACATCCACACGTACAAGTTCAGCGAAGCCGTCGAAGACGAGGTTGTGCTCGACCTCATCTATGAGGCGCGCGACATCGACCAGCGCCTCGGCTCTGAGGACAAGATCGAGAAGTGGTTCGATGCGAAGACCAAAGGCCTCAACCACTGGCAGAAGGACGAACTGAAGAAGAAGTGGGGCACGATGCAGAACGTGCTCAGCTCCCGCTCGCGCATGGAGCGCGTTGTTCAGGACATAATATTCGACTTCAGCGTGAAGCCGCGGCTCTCAAGCCAGCGCGGCAACGCGATCCTAGTCGTGTCAAGCATCTATGAAGGGTGCAAGTATTTCGAGGCCTTCCAGAAGACCGAATTGAAGGGCCGCTGCGCGGTAGTCACGTCCTACAATCCCAGCGCGCAGGACGTGACCAAGGAAGAAACCGGCGCCAACTAGGAAACTGACAAGCAGTTTATCTTCAACACCTACACTGCTTTGCTAAATG
>Ga0116178_10001488_pt1 | contig 19461 bp, 16 predicted proteins | sample AD_STIC12_MetaG_FD_89880 | JGI IMG/M metagenome (GOLD analysis project Ga0116178, IMG submission 89880) | Active sludge microbial communities of municipal wastewater-treating anaerobic digesters from USA - AD_STIC12_MetaG | ecosystem: Engineered > Bioreactor > Anaerobic > Digestate | place: USA... | reverse complement strand
GTCTCGGTACCCTCGCGGAAATGTCGGGGCTGGAAATCCAGCGGTGGAACCCCGAACAACCGGAGGAGTCACGGAAAGCCGCCGCATTTGGAATGCAATGCGGGCTGACCTCAGCAGACTACGCGATTGCGGAAACCGGCTCCCTTGTGCTCACGACCAGCCGCGAGAAAGGGAGGTCGGTCAGTCTGCTGGGCGATGTTCACATCGCGATTGTCGAGGCGGACAGATTGATACCTGATCTCTATGACCTGCCGCAACGGCTTCTGAAAGATCACCCTGCCCTGTTACCATCCAACGTGACAGTAATCTCGGGACCTTCCAAGACCGCAGACATCGAGCTTCAGATGGTTGTAGGAGTGCACGGTCCGCGGCACGTGTTCGCAATCCTCGTTCAGGGTGATTGACGAGTGCATCCGCCGCCTGTGCAGGCGCGCGAAGCCGGTTGTGGCTGGGATTCAGGACAGCCCCCCTCGGTGCGGGCTGCATATTGTTTTCTCTCTCCACGCATGTTGTGTCGGGCGCGAGGGGAGTCTTGGTATCCAGCGCGTGACACCACGAGAGGCTTGATGGAGAAGACCGATCCCCTCGTGGGAGCAATTGGCGCCGTTCGTGAACGGCACATAATTCACAACCTCGGGCACATCCTCGAAATCAATGCCCGAGTGGAACGCGGCGACTCCACTCTCGAAAAAATCACTCAGTCGTATTTCCGTTCACGCCCGAAGTTGGGCAGTTCTGATCGGGCACTGATTGGTGACGTCGTCATCGCTACGTACCGTTGGAAAAAGCGACTGCAAAATGCTCTGTTGCAGACACTTGCACAGGAACGCCCAACAGGATTGCCGGCGGAAGAAACCGACAGGCTGATTCCCGGGGGTGCGCTGATTATGTCGGGGTATGATGCCGGCGTGGTGACCTCCGTCTATCGCCGTGTTTTCCCTTCACTCGGTTTTCCTCCCCGGTTCTGGGAACAGTTCGTCTCCGGCGTTCTCTCGTTGAATCCCTGGGAAAGCGCGGACCCTGACCAGTTGGCTGTACGGGCTTCCCTGCCGGACTGGGTAACAAGGAGACTCACGCAGGATTATGGTTTCGAGCGGGCGAGGTCTCTTGCGATCGCCCTTCAGACGGAGGCGCCTATAACGTTGCGTAACAATGATGTACGACAATATAGAGAAGAGCTGATCGCGGAACTCCTCTCCGCGGGAGTCGCCGTTGTACCTACCATGTTCAGCCCCTGGGGCATCCGGCTTTCAGAGAGAAGGGAAGTGCGGCGCCTCCCGGGGTTCGTTTCGGGCGCCTTTGACATTCAGGACGAGGGCAGCCAGCTGGTCGCACTTGCCACAGGCGCGGCTTCAGGGATGGTGGTAGTGGATGCGTGCGCGGGCGCTGGAGGGAAATCCCTTGCGTTGGGAGCGATGATGCGGAACGAAGGCACGATCGTGGCGTTCGACCCCAGCGAGGCGAAACTGGAAGAGCTGAGAGTGAGAGCTGCACGTGCCGGGGTGAGGAACGTACGGATTCAAAGGGTTTCGGCAGATCCTGAGGACGTGCCGCACGATGGGGTGTTCCGGCGCCTTGTCGGGCACGCCGATGTGGTTCTTGTGGATGCTCCGTGTTCCGGGAGCGGAACCGCGAGGAGGAACCCGGACATTCTGGGACGAATCACTCCGGAAGGAGTTACGCGGTACGCGCGAATGCAACGCAGACTACTGGAAACATACTCACGTCTTGTTCGTCCCCGCGGTCGTCTGGTGTATGCGACGTGCAGCCTTTTCCAGGAGGAGAACCGGGAAGTAGCAGAGGGTTGGCTTCGGGATGCACAGGACTTCATCTCCATACCCGTGCACCACAATATCCCTGCCGGGATTGCTCCGTCTGTTTGTAAGGGAGCATACCTGAACGTGTTCCCCGACATCCATGGCACGGACGGATTCTTCGTGGCGGTGTTCGAGAGAAAAGCGGGGCCCTGATGGATAGCGAGAATTCCTCGCACTTTTCCCTTCGGCAGGAAATTCTGCGCAAACTAATCCACCTGATGGGTCTGGTTCTGCCGATAGGGTATTCGCAGGTCGGCAGGAGCCGCGGTCTGCCTCTGCTTCTTCTTGCCGCTGTGCTGGTCGTCGCCGCGGACGTGTTGAGGCTGCACTGGCCATTCGCAGGTCGCGTTTACCGTCGCCTGTTCGGCGCTCTGACTCGTTCCGGCGAAAACTCGGGAATGACGGGAGCAAGTTACATGATGGTCGGGCAGGCACTCACTGCCGCAATGTTCCCGGTTCCGGTAGCGATTGTCGCCATGACATTCGGGGCAGTCGGTGACGGCGCCGCGGCGATCGCGGGCAGACTCTGCGGCAAGCACCTGTGGCTCCCCGGAAAATCGATTGAAGGGTCCGTTGCGTGTCTGGTTGCGTGTTTCGTCGCGGGCGCAGCATGGGCAGAATTACCGCTTGCGTGCGTCTGCGCCGGTGCAGTTGTCGCGACGATGGCGGAGGCACTACCCCTTCGCGTGAATGACAATGCGATCATTCCGGTATCATCCGGCGCAACAATGGCGGGTCTGATGTTTCTCTCTTCGTAACCTCACGAACCCTCGCCGGTACCGTAACGACGCTGCTTCACCTGATCTTCAACTCCCGAAGAGGACGCCGTGCGATTTGCGCGGATGGTTCCGGTCTTGTTCGATCAGCGAGGGAAGCTCAACGAATCCCGACCCGAGAGCAGCGCTCTCACACAATGGCCGTTTCCGGGCAACGTGCACGTGGCGGGAAGGCGGCTGCGGCGAACACGAATCCTTTCCGATACAACCAACGCGCTACACCACCTGTTTCGTTGCCCGTTTGAACGCCTCGCCTGACGAATCCGGACCGGGGCCGACCCGGTTCCGATCGGATACGGGCGACCGCGGGACTGCGGTCTAGATGGTCCCTCAAAGCGGGCACAGTCCTCGGGTTCTTGCGCAGAGCCCGCGGTTTTTTCCTTTTTCGAAGACCGCAAGACTGGTTTCAGGCCGCAGTTACTGCGTAATTTTCAGAGGTATCTCCGCCGGACTCGCGGTTCGCGGAAGCGGCCTGAAATCGCCCTTGAGGCCATGGAGTGTCAGGATGCGGGTGGATTACGACGTCGTAGACAACAAGCTGGTGCAAACGACCAAAGACGACGCGCTTGCCACCGTTTTCGTGAATCCTGACGCGGAAGAACGGACCTACCTCACAGAAACGCTCGAGATTGACGAGCACACCCTCACATCAGCGCTTGACCCCGACGAGTTACCGCGTCTCGAGTTCGAGCCCGAACATACTGTTCTGATTTTCAAGAATCCTAAGAACTACTCGGCCACGGATGAACTTTTGCTGAAGGCAATGTCGGTCGGTGTCTTTCTTTTCAAAGACCGCGTAGTTGTTGTTGCGTCGGAGGACATCCCGTCTCTGAACATTGCGCGTTTTGCGCGGGTTAAGACTGCGACAGATTTTCTGCTGTACCTGCTCTACCGATCCATCTTTCATTTCCGCGAACACCTGAAGGTGATCAACATGATTTCGGACAACCTTCAGGACGAGATCAAGTCATCGATGGACAATCGGAAGCTCATCGATCTGTTCACACTGCAGAAAAGCATGGTGTATTACTTGTACGCGATCCAGGGCAACGGCGCGTTGATGGATAAACTTAAAAGCAATGCCGCAAAGATCCGGTTGAGCGTTGAACAGCTTGAATCCCTGGACGACATTATCGTCGAAAACAACCAGTGTTTCCGTCAGGCGGAAATCTATGCCAACATCCTCGCCAGCCTGATGGATGCGCGGGCTTCCATTGTAAGCAACAACCTGAACGTGCTTATGAAGACGCTCAACCTGATTACGATTTTCATCATGCTGCCAACGTTTGTCGTAAGCGCATTTTCGATGAACGTGGACCTTCCCTGGAATCTGAAGCAACAGCCATATGCGTTCTGGATCATCATGGGCCTGGCGTTCCTCTCGATCGTAGGGGGTTTCATATTCTGGCGTCACAAGAAATGGTGACCTTCAGGTCCTGTTTCTCGACAGATGGTCTGGCACGATTCGAAGCCCATTGCAGCCGCCCCACTTCTCATACTGCGCTGCACTTCTTATAATTACCTCAGGTTGCGGTTGTCGTTCGAGGAGCAACGCCTGCCACGACGCCGCCTGCGGGCACCCCTGAAGTCCGGTTCACAGCACCAATCGTCGTAACACAAGAAGCGCAGCATCGCGTTTCTGTTGCGTGTGCAAAGGGTTTTCCATGCCGATCATCGATTGTCACGTACACGCGGGCGACAAATACGGCCCCATCGAAAATGTTATCTCCCAGCTGGATGCAAACGGCGTCACCCACGCGGTGATCGTCCAGCACATGGGCCAGACGAACAACACGTACCTGAGACAATGCATCGAAAAATACCCGCAGCGATTCTGGGGCATCTGCATGGTTGATCTCACTCTTTCGAACGCCCCGAAAATCCTGAGGTCGGAGTTGAAGGAGAATGGCCTGCACGGTGTGAGGTTACCCGCGATGAGCCTTTCGCGCAGACCGGATCTGTGGGAAATGGCGGTCGAATGCAAAGCCGTGATCAGCGTACTGGGACTTCAGCCCCACGACCTGGGGCAGGTGGAGCGGCTGAGGGCGTTCCTAGAGAAATACCCTGCCGCGAGGCTGAAGATTGAGCACCTGGGGTACCCGGAACCGAGCGAACCACCTCCGTACGCGACGTACGAGCGAGTGATGGATCTGTCGCAATTCAAGGGAGTGTTCCTTCAGTTTTCTTCGCCGTATACGCAAAGCAAAAAGGCTTATCCCTATGACGATCTCCTTCCTTTCATCCAGATGGCAAAGCAGCACTTCGCGCCAAGCCGCATCGTCTGGGGTTCATGCTACCCGCCCGTTGAGAAATACATGACGTATGCCCAGTCGCTTGCCTGGTTCGGAACACTCGGATTGAAGGACACGCACAGGGATAACGCATTGTGGCAGAATGCTGTGAGGTTGATGGACCCTCGGCATAAAAAGGTCGTCGCCGAAACCTGAACTGAGTTCGCAGACCGAAAAAAAAGGGGCGCGGTTTGCGCGCCCCTTTTTTTCTTTACCAGCTCCAACGCATACCTTCGTCCACCATCGCGAGGTAATTATCAAGGGGGATGTAATTGGCGACGCTGTTCCCTGTGCCCAGACAATACCCTCCGCCCGCCTGACAGACGGCAAGCGTTTCCCTCACCCGCTCGCGGATTCGCTCTTCGGAAGCAGAACAAAGGAAGTCAAGGTCGATACCTCCGAGGAGCGCGATGTGGCGGCCATACATGTGCTTTACCTGGCGGACGTCCTCAATAGTGTCTTCGAAACTGTGCTTGGCGTCGATTTTCACGTCGAAGATCAGGTCATCCATTATCGACGAGAGATTCCCGCACGCGTGAAGCAGGTAAAGCTTCCCAGCCCCGTGAACCATTTGCGCGAGTTTTCGGTGTCCGGTAAGCACATACTCGCGCATTACGGCCGGGCTGAGGAGAAGACCTGTTTTGAACCCCATGTCGTCGCTTCCCCACACCATCTTCACTCTTTCGAACTGAAGGAGGCGTCGGACGTCTGCTTCATAGAACTCGTGCAATCGGTCTGCGATCGCTTTTACGAGCGCTTTGTCATCGTGCAGGGCGTAACAGAGGGTTTCATAGCCCATCAACCAGGTTAACAGTTCGGCGAAATGGCCAGTCAGGCCGCCAATGATACACATGTCGTCCGGAAGGTTCCTTTCGTACCACTCGAGTAGACAAGTTGCTTCCGGCGTATTTGGGTCAGGCCAGGGGTATTTCTCGAACTCCTCCCATGTGGTAATCGGGCCGGTGTGTTCATTCACGAAATTCCTTCCGCCATCGCGTTTCAGCCCCGCCGTGTCCGGAATCGCAGTCTGATTCAGCGGCATATCGAGGCCGGTCAATCCCGCCACCACGTAGTCAAACCCGCAGAATCGCTGCACGGCGATGTACCGCTTCTGCGCGAAGTACGGGTCCGCTTTGTCGAGACCATTTGCGAGCCCGTAACGATCCGCGATCGCGTCGCGGATTTCGCCGTCCTGGTAGAGCTCAATATGGTGGACCCGTTGCGGAGTGCCTCGCCTTGCAACAGCTGCAACAAACGCCTCCCAGTCAGGTCTGTGCGGCCGTTCTTTCCCTGCAAATGTGTTCATCGTTTCATCCTCGGTCAAAAAGGGCGGATCCCCTAAAGAAACTGCGTATCATCCTTCGTCACGCGGGGCCAACTCAACTGCCCGCGGTTTTGTCTGCCGCGTCACGAACGCGAATAAGTTCTGCACGACCAGCGCGGCCACGATCAGAGCGCCGCCGAGGTACACCGGAAGCGGCACCCTCAAACCGGCCACCAGCGTGAGCAGCGTGATGTTCAATAACGGAACGAGGCACGCCCACACCGAAACAACCCACGGATCTAGGCGACGGTTCGCGCGTTGCCACAGCGCGTATCCCACGAAGTCCACCCCGATACCCATGTAAAGCGCGCCGATCATTCCTTGTGCCTGGAAACTGAACGACGTTCCTGAGAAAAGCATCACGAACGAAAACACGAGCATGCTGAGAAACAACATCCATGACGTGACAAGCCGGGGATCATATGACCATCTCACGGATAACGGCGTGAAGAGCCCGAAGCAAAGCCCGGCACCCAACCCCGCCAGCGCACCTGCAGCCCCGTGCGCTGCGCTTTCAGAACCCGGTACCACCACCAGTATTGCGCCCATAACCCCGAGCCCCACGGATACCCACTGGTACCACTTCGGCACTGCCCGGTTGATCAACCCGCCGAACACAACCATGAAGACTGCCCACGTGTAGTTCAAGGCCATCGTCTCGACCTGGTACCCGGACGCAAAGCCGAGGAACAGGAACGAGTAGTAGCCGGTGTGCGCGAGCAATCCCAGCACGCTCAGCCGCACGACATCACCCGGCTGCAAAGCCGTCACCTGTTTCAACAGACCAGTTGTCGGGAGGAAAAAGAGGACTACGAGGGAGCCGCACAGCGATTCCCACCATGCGGCCTGCAACGCATTCCAGCCGCTGGTGGCCAGATGGGAAAAAACGCCGGAACCGCTCCAGATCAGAAGCACTCCGGTTGCGGGCGATACGGCCTCTCTCCGGGACACGGAAACATGGGGCGCCCCTCCGCCGGAGCTCAAAACGCCCATTGAACGCCCACGGTCGTGTGGATCATCTCCAGCGTGATTCCGTGGGATGATCGCAGCGTCATCTCCTCCTCTTGGGCAGAGGCGGGATAGTACCACTGGCGCGTGAAGCCCGTATGCAACACGAGAACGGACGTCCGCAGGGTGAGTGCAAACCGTCCAGACACAGGCATGAGGGCACCCGCCCCGAAGCTGACGCCGAACGCACCATCCATGGGCTCAGAGTACACGAAACTCGTATCACCGTCGATAGCAGCAATGGCCTGTTTCATCCAGAGTACGCCGGAATCAGCAACGGAATGGCGCATCGCAAAATACCCTATCCCGGCATCGAGGAAAGGCCGCACCCGCCAGGGCTGCAATTGCCACTGTGCACCGCACATACCTCCAACCCACGATATCGGCCCCGGGAGCAGATCACCGCCCTCGAACGAGGACGATGCGTCGCCCCGGCCCGCCTCAACACCCACCCGGACAAGAAGATTTTCGTTCAGAGGGTAACTGGCAAAAATCGCTGATGCGCCAATCCCATGGCTTTGTGACCTCCCCCACAGGCGGTACCCGCCAGAACACTCAATGTTCCTTAACGGCTCGGGACCCAGATTGAATCCCTCCCCTGCTCTCCGATCCAGAGACCGAACCTGTGTTTTCAGCACGTATCTCCGGTATCCACGGTGGTCGACGACGAAATACGTGTCCGTTTCGCGCACGATCTCGCAGACAATTTCCTCGCCGCTCGTCGTCACTATGACTGCCGCAGAAGCCTGCGACCATGCACATACCACCCACGCGGCAGCCGCCGCTGCCACAAGAATCGTACGCAAAGGGAATCTCCCCTGGTTCTGGCCAAAACCGGATATCGTTCCGTTTCAAATCTCAGCACCTGGATGCCGGGGAGCAATCGACCGGGATGCTGTTTTCGCGGAAATCGGGAGGTGTCTCGGCCTGCCAATGGAATGAGCGGCGGGTAGCGCCCGAGGAGGAGACCGCAGCACCGGGGGTCGGCGGGCGGCAACGAGTTTATTCTGGTTCCTGAGACGATCCCACTCCGTCAAAGTGGCTGTCAACGAACGCCGTGAAACGCTCTGCGTGAGGGAAATGAATCACCAGAAATGCAAGAGGAAGTACGACAGCGCCAAGCGCGGGGGAGAACGAACCGGAGACATACAGTGCAAAAACAGGCGACAGCGCCCCGATTCCACACACGGCGATCACCCACAGCTTTGCGTGCTTGTACGACATCACCACTGCGCGAAGGGGACGGTCGGCCGGTACGGAGCGGATGCGGCCCCGTTCGATCACGAAAGCCACCACTGGGGAGAGCACGGCGATCGCTGCGGTGATCCCCCAGATGAGAAACCCTGCACCGCGCGGCTCGAGAACAGCGATCCTGACAAGTGCGGCACCGAGACTCAGCGCGATCACGGGCGCGCTCATGGCGATCAGCGCCCACCACATGAGGTGGGACATATGGTACCGCACCATGTGCCGTTCGGCGATAGTCCAGTTGGGTGAGCTGAGCATTTCGCACCTCTACGTCGCGGATTCTGATGCACCAAACCGCTTTTCTAACGCGTCACGAAGCAATCCTGTCAGCCCCCCGAATCCGCCGTTGCTCATGACAACGATAACATCACCCGCGCGGGCGGTGGATGTGATTTCCTCACACAGTCTGCTGACATCTGGCAGAGATTCCGCGTCCGCCCCGCGTTCGCGAAGGTCTGACACCAGCCGGGCGATGTCAAGTCGTTCGCTCTCCGGGATTCTGTCGTTCCTGTGTACTGCTCCCAACCGCACAACGTCGCCGCATGCCAGCGCGTCCGCAAGTTCGGTCTGGAAAAACCGTCTCACGGTCGTGTTCGACCTCGGCTCAAAAATCGCCCATACGCGGGATCCGGGGTGTGCCGCTCTCACACCGCGCAGGGTTTCCGTAATCGCGGTCGGATGGTGCGCAAAATCGTCATAAAGAACAATATCCTGCGCGTCGTAAAGCTTCTCGAGTCTGCGCCTTACACCTTTGAAGCTCCGCATGCCGTCCCGTATCTGTTCGAGCGATACACCAACATGCGCGCACACCGCGGCAACCGCGAGCGCATTGCTGACATTGTGACGACCGAAAAGTGGCAACTCGCACGTTATTTGCCCGGAGGGCCCAATGAGATCAAACGTAGCGCCACTTGCGGTATCGCGCACGTTGCGCGCGTGCCAGTCGGCATCTCCTGACAGCGAAAACATCACCTTCGGCGGCCACGTGTGCTCCGTAAGCCGGACAACCCGCGGGTCATCCCTATTTGCCGCCACGAGGCCATTTCGGGGAACAATGTTGAGAAGTCTCCGGAAACTCAGTTCTATCTCGCCGATGTCCCCGAAAATATCCGCATGGTCGAATTCGATGTTGTTGACGATAACTATGTCCGGAAGGTAATGCAGGAATTTTGATCGTTTGTCGAAGAACGCGGTATCGTACTCGTCGCCTTCACTGACGAAAAAACGCCCCGATCCAGTGCGCGCGCCTACTCCGAAGTTCGCGGGTACACCTCCTATCATGAAACCCGGCTGCAGCCCTGCGAAATCCAGAACCCACGCAAGAAGCGAACTTGTTGTTGTCTTGCCGTGCGTGCCGGTAACCACGATCGAGATTGACCCACGAATGAAGAACTCGCGCAACGCCTCCGGCAGGGATACAAAGGGTATCCTGCGTTCGAGGACCGCTTCGACTTCCTCATTGCCGCGGCTAAGTGCATTCCCGATGACAACAAGGTCTGGCCTGGGCGTGATGTTGTCCGACGAGAACGCCGACGCAACGTGGATGCCATGGTCTCGCAGCACCTCACTCATTGGAGGATAGACCGCGCTATCAGAACCGGTAACCCGGAACCCGCGCTCTTTCAGGAGCACGGCCAAGGCGCCCATTGCCGTACCGCAAATCCCGATGAGATGCAGATGTCGGATATCCGCATAAGGAGGTAGCATGCCCTTTTCCCGCGATGCCACGAGGCCCGCTCAGTCAGTCTTCTTGTGTCGCTCCTCACGGTATGCGAACCACGCGGGCAGGAAGACAACTGACATGTACAGACACGTTCCCATTCCGATTATCGAGATCAGACCGAGGGAGTAGAGGCCCCGATGGTCTGCCGTCAACATCCCGCCGAAACCTTCCATGGTCGTAAGCGAGGCCATGAGCGCCGCCGCCCCGGTAGTCCTGAGGACATACAGCACCGAGCCACGCCCTTCTTCTCGATAACGCGCATAGAAGTGGACGCCGTTGTCCACGCCCATGCCGAGAATGCTGGGCAGAGCGACAATGTTGTAGAAGTTGAAACGGACGCCGGTCAGCGCCATGGTCCCGATCATGAGAATAACACCACCGAGGAGCGGCGCCATGACCAAAATCGTGGTTTTGAACGCCTTGCGCTCGAAAAGAAACACGAGGAGAGCACCCAGAACGGCCTCCGCGCCAAACAGCCACGCCAGTTCCTCAAATTTCGCATGGAAGTCGGTTCCCGTGATTTTTGAGAAGGCAACCAGCACACCGTCCACCAGAACGGGCAGGATCGCAAGCAATGCGGCGCGTTTCGTTCCAAACTGCAGCAGCACGATGGCGAATACCACCAGCAGTGTCACGGTAATCGCGATCACGCTGTCCTTCTGCATCACCAGCAACATGTCTGCGAAAATTACCGCGCTGCCCGATGCGTAGAACTTCCCGAAATGAGGCGTATCGATTTCCCGGATATCTTCCGCGAACGCAATCGTCTGTTTGCCGTCCCGAAGGGAAACCGAAGTACCTATGACAACGAATTCCCCGAGGCTGCCGTCGGGCCCGCGAAATTTCCGGACAATGAAGTCCGGAAGGTCCGACGCGGTGATCTCATTCACGTTCAACCAGCGTTTGAGGCCCTCAACGTTGATATTGGATTGCCCTTGAAGGATCGCTTCCTCGTGGCCTTCGACAACCCTGCGCAACCGCCGGATCAGCGCCATCTTCTGGTCCTGATCCGCAGGCACAAACCCTTCGAGGGTACGCACTTCCTTGATCGTCGGACTCAGCGTGTCCGTTCGCTGGATTGCGCGCAGGGCGTCTGCCACTTCCCTCCGCGCGGCCGAGTCTTCAACAACAATAGCTGCGGGAGCGGACTCCATGGGTTGTATCTTCGAAATCTTCGATTTCACGAGATTCGACGCAGGGATATTCGAACGAAGGTTGGAGAAATCGTAATCGAATCTCACGCGCGGGTAGAACGCCGCAGCAAACACCGCAACCGCCAGAAGGAATACCGTGCCAAATACGACCGTTTTGGCGAACGGAAAGGTCGCGGTGGATTCCGCCCATTTTTTCGCGGCGTGCCGGTGCCTTACCAGGTGCAGGCGTTCGCCGATCGCGACGAACGCGGGAAAACTGAAAAGTACGGCAGTGAGCGTCATTAAGACTCCGGTTCCGGCTATGAAACCGTACTCGGAGAACCCTTTGAAATCCGTTATCGTGAGCGCGTAAAAAGCGGCCACGGTGGTCGTCGCGCTGGTCAGAAGAGAGGAACCTGTGTTGACGATCGCCCGCGTTGTCGCCGTTTTGAGGTCCTGCCCGCGCCCCCTTTCCTCGGTGTACCGTTGGAACACATGGATGCCAAAATCGATACCGAGACCCGTCAGCGCGGCTATCAGGAAGGCCGTGATGAGGTTCAGGTGCCCGACGGTGAGGGCGGTAATCCCGAAAGTCCACCCGAGGCCGGCAATTAACGGGTAACCGATGTAGAGCCACGCAAAATACTGCCGGAAATAGAGCGAGATCGTGATGATGATCCCGAGAATCGAGATGATCGCGGTGGATTTTATGTCGCTCACCAGAGACTCATATTCGTCCACGCGATTCTTGAACTCGCCGCCGTAATACACTTCGAGCTGCGGGTTGAACGACGCCGGGTTCAAGGCTGCGACTTGCCTTCTGGCGGAAGCGATGACCTTTCGTGAGAAACCGACGTCACCGGATTGACCGGCCGGATATGCGATCAGGATCCGGGTTGTGCCATCTGAGGTTGCCCATCCGTCAGAACCGTTCGAATTGTTCCCGGAACCGTTCGTCCCCTTGTACTTTTCCTCGATATCGGAGAAGTCGAGTGGCTCGCCGAACTCGTCCATTTGAACCTTGGACGAAACGCGGCGGTAGACCTCTCCCAAATCTTCAAGATCCATGTAGAGGAGTTTGTGGTCGTCGAAGAAACTGAGGTCGCGGCTCCATTCGACATAGCTGTATGCGGAGTCCGCCAGCAGTTTCCGGCCCAGCGCAAGTGCAAACCGGTGATTGGCGGCCGAATCAGGGGACTCAATGACGAAAATAACCTTCTCCAGCCCCCCGACTTTCCGCTGAACCCGATCGAGTTCCTTCACGCTCGGATAATCGCGCGGCAGCAACGTGGCCAGATCGGTTTTGAGAGAGAGGAATGAGGCCGCCCACAACGCAAGCCCGGTGAAAACGAGCGATACGCCAGCGGTCAGCCAGGGGTGACGAAGACTGAACGCCACCCACTTTTCGGCGACACGCCGGAAGAAACCGTGCGGGATTGAATTCAACGTGGATTCCTCGGATTCAGGCCATTGACTGGACCCGGCCATACCAGCCGTGATATGTCGAGCACTTTGTTGCGGAGCATGGAGGTTGCAAAAACAAGGCCAAGAGTAGAGTTCGTACCGGAAAAAGCCCGCACGCGTCGCTCAGATGGAAAAAAAACCACCCGGTCATCAAACGATGTCCCGAGTGGCGTTATAAGCGACCCTTACCGGCGCCGGGCCGAAAGAAGAACATGCGCTCGCACGAAATGCTCAGAATGAGTGGGAATGCCCGCAACCGCATGTGGTAACCACATTAGGATTCTCGATCTTGAAACCGGACGCCATTTCAGATTCGACATAATCGATGGTAGCGCCCTCCACGTATCGCGCGCTCATGGGGTCTACTACAACTTTGAATCCCTCATAGTCCAGCAGCTCATCATCTTCCGCAAATTCGTCGTCGAACGCGAGTCTGTACTGAAACCCTGCGCAACCGCCGCCGACAACCTGAAGGCGCAACGCGTAATTTGGGTTTCCTTCTTCCTGGAGCAGCTCACGGATCTTTTTCGCGGCTGAATCGGAGATAGTAACGAGAGAATCAACGGCAACTGGTGCGTCCACCATAACTTTCCTCCACAAATCTGGTATCAACCTGTGCGGTCCTGCACTGGTTGCATCGATTAACAAATATACCGAGGCACATTCTGTGCGCCAAACGCTCGTTCACCCGCAAAGAACAACAACCGGGCGAAACCGGAGGTTCCTCGTTGCGTCAGAACGGGAAGATGATGCGGAAGTCCTCAGAGTTCCGGCACGTATCGTTCTTGCGCTATCTTTAATGCACCTGTGGCAGCGCGCAGGCACATCTGCCCTTCGGCACGCCGATCGGTGGATGAGGATGCCGGATAGCGGGACGGACGCTCTGGACCTCCGATGAACGTGCCCGACGAAACCGAAAAAACTCGTGCGGAAACTGCATACTGCGACCGCCTGTTTGCGGAGACTATGCAACTGGCCTCGCGGTTCGACAAAAACATCGATTTGCCAACTCTGAGGAGAGCGTACCGCTTCGCTTCAGAACGCCACAAAGGGCATTTCCGCTCTTCCGGCGAGCCCTATCTTGTGCATCCGGTGCATGTGGCCCGCATCCTTGTCGACCTCCATCTCGATACACAGACTCTTGCAGCAGGTCTTCTGCACGACGTCGTCGAAGACGACCTGAAAACCCCGATAGAGGAAATCGAGGTCAATTTTGGCAATGATGTAGCCACGATTGTGGACGGCGTTACCAAAATCTCCAGGATGCAGCTTGTAAGCGACAAGGAAAACCAGATAGACAATTTCCGGAAGATGCTGCTCGCGGTTGCAAAGGACGTACGAGTCATTCTCGTAAAATTCGCGGACAGACTTCACAACCTGAGAACGCTCGACTATCTGCCTCCTGAAAAGCGCTTGCGGATCGCCCGGGAAACGCTGGATGTCTATGCTCCCCTCGCGCATCGCTTCGGTATGGCGCGCGTTCGTCGCGAGCTTGAGGAGCTTGCGTTCCGTTACGCGGATCCAGAAGCCTACGCCCGTCTTGAGGCCCAAGTCGCACAGCGCAAAGACGAATACTGGAATGCGATCGAGCAGTTCTGCGATGAAATCCGGGCGGGGTTATCAAAACGCGGTATGCCGGCGGAAGTCAGCGGGCGGGTCAAACACCTGTACAGCATCCACAACAAAATGGTTTCCGAAGGCAAGGAGCTGTCGGAAATCTACGACTTGCTGGGGGTCCGCATTATCGTCGAAACCGCGGATCAATGTTACGACGCGCTCGCATATCTCCACCAGCACTATCGCCCGCTCGAGGGGCGATTCAAGGACTACATCGGCAACCCGAAATCGAACGGATACCAGTCGCTCCACACAACCGTAACGAACAACCAGCGAACCGTGGTGGAAGTCCAGATCCGCACACGGGAAATGCACGAGGTGGCCGAAGAAGGAATTGCGCGCCACTGGCTGTACAAAGAAGGTCGTGCCACGGGGGAAATCGACGCGCAGATGCGCTGGGTCCGGCAGTTTCTTGAGTGGTCGAAGGATATTCGCGATCCGAACGAGTTCTACGAGCAACTCAAAATCGACCTCTTTCCGGATGAAATATTCGCCCTCACTCCCAAAGGTGATGTGATACCTCTTCCGAAAGGTGCGACCGCACTGGATTTCGCGTTCGCGGTCCATACGGAGGTGGGCCTTCATGCATCGGGTGCGATCGTAGGCGGGCGAATTGTGCCGCTTGGGTACGAACTCCAGACGTCCGATTCGGTCCGCATCATCACGTCGGCCAACCAGAAACCGAGCCGCGACTGGCTCAATCTCGTGAAAACGGCGAAAGCCCGAACAAGGGTGAAGCAGTGGCTTCGCCAGGCAGAATTCGCGCTTAATGTCGAGATCGGGCACGACCTTGTAGAGAAACGCCTGAAGAAGGCCGGGCTGGTAATCCCGGAGGAAGAGTGGGCCGCGGCGGCGGCGGCGTTCAACATGAAGGACCGCGAGCATCTTTTCGCCGCCGTGGGCGCTGGGGATCTCGCGCCGGAACGCGTCTTCGACCACATACGTTCCATGGTCGCTCCGGCGCAGACAAAAGAAGAGGGGCCTCAGAAAGAATTACCCGGGGCTGATGCGGAAGCGGGAGGGATCGTCCTGAGCGGAATGGATAACCCGCTGGTGCGAATCGCGCGATGCTGCAACCCCGTCCCGGGAGATCCGGTCCTCGGTTTCATCACCCGGGGGCGGGGTTTGACAGTTCATCACCGCGAGTGCCCGAACATCCGACAGCTGAAGGAGGACGCGGGGCGCCTCATACCCGTTCGGTGGGAGGCGAGGGACGTCATCGGGGGCGCGGGTCCCTTCAAAACCGCGATCATCGTCAAGGGTTCTGACAGAGTAGGACTCCTGAGCAACGTGACAAGCACGATTGCGAGCACGGGCGCGAACATACGGCACGCGGAAATTCGCACCCTGCCTGACGGCGCTCACAGCGCGTTCCTGCTGGAAGTGAAGAACCTCAAGCAGCTCAAACGGGTAATTTCGAAACTCCGGAAAGTGCCGAACGTGGTAGAGGTACACCGACTTGCGACCGAAGGCGACGACGAAGACGAACTGCGCGCGATGATCGCCGGAAGCCCGTTGCCGTTTGCCGAGGAATCGCCGGACGACGAGGACGAGTAACGTGTTCCGCCTCACCTCAGAAACCGGCCTGCCAATGCTCCGTTCATCGCTGCTGGACGAAATACCCGGCGTATGGCACGGATTCACGACGAGAATCGGCGGCGTGAGCGCGGGGATGTTCGCGTATCTCAACCTTTCGCTGCACGTCGGGGATTCCTCCGATGCTGTTCTGCAAAACAGGTCGCTGCTCGCCAAATCCGCAGGAATCACGCCGGAAATGGTAACCCTGCAAGCACAACAGCATGGCTCAGAAGTGGTATTGTGCGATGAAGTGAGTCCCGAAGCGGCACACCGTGCTGACGCCTTCGTCGCCACCCGGGAAGCCATACCGGTGCTGGTGGGAACTGCGGATTGTGTCCCGGTCCTCTTGGCGTCGGAAGACGGACGGATTGTGGCTTCAATTCACGCGGGCTGGAAGGGCGTGCTGGCCGAAGTAATTCCGCGAACCATCACGGCGATGCGGACGGTTTCGGGCACCCGACCCGAATCAGTGCGCGCGGCGATCGGGCCCCACATCCGCGCGTGTTGTTTCGAGGTGGGAGACGACGTCGCCAGTCGGTTTCGAAAGGAACATGTAGTAGAGCGACACCCGCGGGACGGCAAGTTGTACGTTGACCTGTCTGCAGCTGCGGTGTGTCAGCTCGAGGACTCAGGCGTCGCGATGAAAAACATAGACGTCTCTTCAATGTGCACGGTGTGCCGCCGTGACCTGTTGTTCTCCCACCGTGCCAGCGGCGGCACCACGGGACGGACGGTCGCGATGATCATGCGGCTCAGGTAACATGCACCGAATCGTTCCCGCCGGTTTTTATTCTGGAGCTTTCTATGAGCGTTTTTGAAGCCGCTGTCGTAGGGGTTATACAGGGATTGACGGAGTTTCTTCCGGTTTCCAGTTCGGCGCACATCGTGTACGCGGAGCATTTCCTCGGCATCAGGGAGGGGAATGTCGACCTTGCGATCGTGGTTCATCTGGGAACCCTTGTCGCGGTTTTCGCGGCCATGGGGTACCGCATCGCACCGATCATCAGAGGTACGATCGCGGGAGTTGCAGATATGACGGCTCGGCGTTCACCGTGGGCGCGAGAGGAGTTTCGCTGGGCGACGTACATAATCGTGGGAACGATTCCCGCGGCTCTGCTGGGGGTCCTGTTCGAGGACCCGCTGAAAGAGACCTTCGGGAACCCCCTGCAAACTTCGGTCTTGCTCATGGGAACGGGAATCATTCTTTTCGCGACGCGTTTTGTCGTGCAGAACGACCGCAACTGGGGGCTGTTTAGCGCACTGGCGGTGGGGTTTGCACAGGCGCTGGCAATTCTTCCCGGCATATCGCGTTCCGGTTCAACGATTTCGGTCGGTTTGTTTCTGAAAATTGAACGCGAAAAGGCGGCGGAGTTCTCGTTCCTGCTTTCAATCCCTGTGATTCTCGGAGGGGCCGTCATCCACATCGCCGGCATGGTCGGACAGCGAGGCGGATTGGCTCTGTTGAGCACGCCGCTGATTGCAGGGTTCTGTACTTCGGCAATTTCGGGATATGCGGCTGTTCGAATCCTGTTGTCATTCGTCAGGAACGGCGCGCTTCACTGGTTCGCGCTTTATTGCTGGATAGTCGGGGCGGCAGGAACGTGGTATTTCGCGTGAGGACGGGACTATGCTTGACCAGTTCGCAGACATGCGATTCATGAGCTTCAATATCCGTTTCCCCTGTGAGTCCGACACGGGCAATCTGTGGGACGAACGGCGAGCCCGGGTGTTCGAAATGATCGAGATGTACGATCCAGACGTGATTGGCATGCAGGAGGTGTATCGGCGACAGCTGAAGGACTTGCTCAATGCCCTTCCGAGCTACGCGGCGGTTGGAAGGGAGCGGTACGGGGGAACGGATGAGGAGCACAACCCCGTATTCTTCAGACGCGAGAAGTTCCTCGTAGAAGGCAGCACCACAAAATGGTTTTCTGACACGCCGGACGTACCGGGCACACGCACGTTTTGCCCTTCGGACCACCCTCGTATTGTCACATCGGCGACTTTCATGCATATCCCGACCGGGATTCGCGTTTCGGTTCTGAACACGCATTTCCCGCTGACACGGGACGAGGACATCCAGCTCGCCTGTGCACGAGTCGTGGAAAGCCAATTTCTTTCCGTTCCGGAGTTTGTTCCCGTTGTTTTGATGGGGGATTTCAATGCTCCACCAGACGGTGGCCTTTACGGTTTTTTCACGCGTTCCGGCGCCGGCACCGGCCGAGGCTTCCGGGATACACGTCCACTTGCGCCAAAGGTTCTTGGTCCGGCAGGAACTGTGCACGGCTTCAGAGGAGGCTTGCCACCCGCGAGCCGCCGCATTGACTGGGTCCTGTTCGCTGGAGAAGGCGAGGTCAGCAGGTATGAGACAGTCCGGTTTGAACGAGACAGCAGATACCCGTCGGACCACTTCCCCGTGTGCGTAGACATACGTTTTGCGCGGGCATGCGACTGAAACGTGGACAAGGAGTGCAGAGAAATGGAAAGGCCAAAAGTGTACGTGCACCGCGTTGGATCGTGGGCTCCCCGTTACCTGGATGACGAGAATCGTTCCAGATTGGCCGATTTCTCGGAGATAGTAGATGATTCCTCCCTGGACGCACCACCTTCGAACATCGCCCATCGCCTTGAGGGGGTGCAGGCGATCCTGTCGCTCAACGGCGCGGGCGCGGAGGACATCACCGAAGATGCCCTGCGTGCGGTCGGAACAGTTCGGATTGCGGTCATTTCCCACTGGTTCCACGGGTCGCATGACCGGGCAACCGCTGCGTGGAGAGCGGCAGGCGTGCGAGTTACCGATGCATCATGGGGGAACAACTTTGCCGTCGCGCAATGGACCCTCGGAGCGATGATCAACGGTGTTTTCCGCGTAGCGGAACTTGACCGCGCCATGCGTGCGGGGGAAGTCTGGCCCGACCATCATTTCACCAGCAGCATGCTGGATGGCCAGAGAATCGGCCTCGTGGGTCTGGGGCGCATTGGCAGGCTCGTCGCGGGATTGTTGCAGCCATTTCACGTAGAAATCGTGGGTTATGACAAATACGTCACCGCGGAGGAGGCATCGAAATTCAACGTCCGTTGGTGTCCACTGGAACAGGTGATGGCAACCTCGGACATCATCAGTCTCCATCTGCCGGTCACTCCGGAAACGACGCGCCTGATTACGAGAGCCCACATCGAATCCATTCGGAAGGGCGCGCTTCTGGTCAACTCGGCGAGAACCGCGATTCTGGATTACGAAGCGTTCCGTGAATGTCTGCAAAAGGGGTTGTTCCGCGCGATCGTGGATGTGTTTGAACCGGAACCGCCCCCTGTTGACGACCCGTTGCGTACGTTTCCGAACGTGGTAATGACCCCGCACATCGCCGGTTCGACGGCTCGGATGTGCCACGTATGCGGCCGAACGGCCATTGAGGAGTTGCGGAAGCAGCTCGTGGGCTAGTCTGCATCGCAATAGTAGCTTGATCACGCTGCCGCCAGCG
>Ga0116178_10001487_pt1 | contig 19466 bp, 16 predicted proteins | sample AD_STIC12_MetaG_FD_89880 | JGI IMG/M metagenome (GOLD analysis project Ga0116178, IMG submission 89880) | Active sludge microbial communities of municipal wastewater-treating anaerobic digesters from USA - AD_STIC12_MetaG | ecosystem: Engineered > Bioreactor > Anaerobic > Digestate | place: USA... | reverse complement strand
TCACATCCCAGGAGCCTTCCACTTCCAGGTTTCGCAGTTGCGCTTTGCCGATGTTGAAGGGCTTCCAGGCGTTGCCAAACATCTGCACCTGACGCCAATGGATCATATCTTTAACCGTATTGATATGCGCTCCGCAGCGCAAATGGTAGCTCAAGCCGGACACATCCAGCCAGATTTGCCCGCCTTGCGAGGTTTCGCTCTTTAAATTTGGATTGCCGATGGCCTGGGAATCGCCCTTCCAGTGCAGATCAAAGTAGGATGGGAAGGCAAAGGAGCTGCCCCAAGTGCCTCCCAAGGAGGTCTGCAAGAAGCCAAAGTGTTTGATCTCCAACTCCACCCTACCACTGCTGAGGTCTTCTTTTTGTGTAAAGTCTTTTCTGCCAGCCAGATAGGCTGCCATGTTCCAATCTCCCAACTCCTTGTCTACACCGCCTTTGAGGCTGATGCTGCCTTGATTTTCTGTGACGTGGATGCTATCACGGGGACGAAGATGATTGTGGTTGTCATACTCACTACAGGTATAAGCTGTTGTGGTATTGAATCTTAGCAGACCTTGTGACTTGTCCAGGCTCAGTTGCACTCCGGCCTTATCCAGTTGCTGCTCATACTTGCTTTTATAGACGGCCATGGGAGCTGCGGTGTTGTCATACAAGGATTTAGTCCTGTTTGCCCACACCTGCCCGCGGATATTTAGCCAGCTTAAATTGCTCTCGATGTTGAGGCGATTACGGCTATCAAAACCCTGCAGGTAGGCATTGCGATAGACTTCTATAAAGTTAATGGTGCCAGGCAATTGCCGGTGATAATACTCCAGCTCATTCTGCAGCGTGAGCAGGATGTTTTTAAAAGATGCGCCCAAGCCCAGAGAAAAGGAGTTTTGCTGCTTGGCATTATTGCTGCGGATGCCGTCCTTCTGCTCAGTCCACCAAGGTCTGGGTTTGAAGGAGAAGTCGTTGTCTGCATTGAACATACCCAACGACAAACGATAGAAAAACCAATCCCAGCCGCCCTTCAGGGACAGACGCAGGTCGGCATAACCAAAGCTACCCAGTTCCAGGCTGGTTTTATACTCGTCCGCCTCTTTGGAAGGCTGTTTGGAGCTGATCATCACCACGCCACCGATGGCAGCCGCTCCACCATAAACGGAGGCGTTGTTTTTAATGATTTGAATGCTTTGGATGTTTTGGGGATCGAGCAGCGAAAAGTCAAAGCTCTCGCCATCGGCGTTTAAGGGAACGCCGTCCAAAAGCACTAAAGTATGACGGGGCAGATTCCCGAGCAGACCAAGGTTTTGGTGTTCGCCTTTGAGCGGAGTATCCTGACTGAGAGTTCCCGAAGCCTCACCCAAGATGTCCATGGCGCTGTAGTAGTGCCGATCGGGGTCTATGGGCACGCTGAGCATATCCGCCGCCTGGAAATAAGGCTCATAGCTTTGGCTCACGCGCACGGTGGGAAGCAAGATGGGCTGCGACTTCAGCACCAGGTCCAGCCTGCCTGCCACCGCCTTGACGCTCTTCTTTTCATAGCCCAAACGGCTCACCTGCAGCGAGTCTCCCCTGGCTTCGATCTTGTAAGAACCATCCCGCAAGCTACGTGTAGCACGTGATCCCAGCTTGATAAAGGCTCCCTCGATGCCTTCGCCATTTTCATCAAACACATAGCCATTCACTCTGATACCTGCCAGAAAGATGGCGCAAGAGAGCAATAACAGCATCAGCACGCATCTGTTAGGGATGAATAGGCTCTTCATTGTTCACCCTCTGGGTGCGGGATAGATGAGGTTGGGTGTGCCGCTCTGGGGATGGGGATGGGTATTTAGTTCCAGGCCAAAGAGTTCCTTGAGCATGGCTGGATTCATCATCTCTTCAGGTTTGCCGCTTCCCAGCAGCTTTCCGTCTTTCATAAAGACCAGCTCATCCGCATAGTTGGCTGCAAGGTTGAGGTTGTGCGAGACCAAGAGAATGCCTATCCCCTGATTTCTATTGATGTTACGCAAGAGCTGAATGATCTCCACCTGGTGGTTGATGTCCAGCTCGGAAAGGCTTTCGTCTAGGAAGATATAGCGCGTCTGCTGCGCCAAGGCTCGGGCGATCAGCACCCGCTGTTTTTCGCCGCCGCTCAGGGAGGAATAGAGCCTCTCGCTCATGTCCCGTAAATAGAGGTTTTCCAATAGCTTAGTTACTATTTCCTTGTCTTTTATACTCCAGGATTGCATGAAGCCAAGGTAAGGGTAGCGCCCCATCATCACGATGTCAAAGACGGTGTAGTCAAACTGGAAAAAGCTCTCTTGAGGCACGAAAGCGATGAGTTTGGCCAGCTCGGGACGGGTGTATCTGGTCAGCGGTTTGCCAAAGAGATCGATCTCCCCCTTTTGAGGACGCAAAAAGCCCAGCAGGGTGAAAAGCAAGGTTGATTTACCCGCACCGTTTGGCCCTGCTAAGACGCTTAAATTATCGGTCATGAGCTGCAAATCCAAGCCCTTGAGGATGAGCTTGTTCTCATAGCCTGCGTGGAGGTCTTTGATCGTGATCATGAGATCACAAAAAAGATGAGGCGGATTTTGTCAATACTGATGTAGCGTTTCTTGATGGCGGTTGAAGCGGTCGATCTGCTTACGTCAAACTCAGGAAGATGTCCGCAATCTGCTCTGCGGTGACCTCCAAAGGATTGTTGAGCATATTGCGGCTGCTCATCACTTCAGGAACTCTTTGGGTGATAAACTCTTCCGTGATCTGCACGTCTGCGTTTAGGTTCAGATCATCCAGCCAAGCGAAGAAGTCTTCAATGCTGAAATGAAAAGAGCCGAAAGCTTCCTCCAAAAGCCCATGCACCGCGGGTTTATAGAGCTTCATGATCTGCTTCATCACGATGCCGTTTGCCAGTCCATGCGGCACCTTGAATACGGTGGTGAGCGGATAGCCGATGGAGTGTTGCAGGCTGGTGCTGCCTTGGCTGATGGTCATGCCTCCGTAGATGGAAGCCTGTGAGAGGGCACATCTGGCTTCAAGGTTGCTGGGATCTTTGAGGGTGCGGGGCAGGTTTTTGATGATCAGGCTCATCCCTTTGTGGATCATGGGAAAGCAGAGTGGCTCACGGTTTGCGCTGTAAAGCCCTTCCAAAAGATGGCTGAGCGCATCGATGGCGGTGTTTTTGGTTACTTCAGCACTCAAGCTCAAGGTGTAGCGGGGATCGACTATTGCCAGCCTCGGAAAAGCCAGAGGATGTCCCCAGCCTGCTTTTTTGCCGCTGCGATTGTCGTTTAAAACGCTAAACTGCGTCACTTCCGAGCCCGTGCCAGAGGTGGTGGGAATCGCCACGATGGGATAGGCTTTCTGGAAGAGCTCGGTGGAATAAAGCTGGTCAAGATTGAGCTGATTTGCCGCAGCGACGGAGATGGCTTTAGCCGCATCCAGAGGGCTTCCACCGCCGATACCGATGATGAAGTCACAGCCGCTTTGCGTAAATACTTCTGCTCCGCGCATAATGGAATCAAGCTCTGGATTCTCCTTTATCTCTGCATAAATCTGGTAATCTGCAAAAAGAGCCTTCACATCCTGCTGAGCACCGGAAGCGATGGCGCTGCTGGCTCCGGTCACGATAAGTGGCTTCTTGCCAAAGCTTTGTATCTGAAGAGCAGCTAACTTTACCGCTTCTATCTTAAACACGATTTTGGTGGGTAGATAAAACATTTATTCTCCTTTGGTAAACCACTGCCAGAAAAGCTGTAGTCCTTGTCTAAAATCAAAAGAGGGCTTGTAATTCAATAACTGACTGGCCTTTGTGACGCAAGCCCTGGTGTGACTCACATCGCCCGCCTGGTCTTCCTGATGCTTGATCTTTGCCTTGATGCCGGTCACCTCCTCCAAAGCCTCAACCAGCTCGGAGAGCGTGACGCTGCGGTCATTACCCAAGTTGATCACTTCGTAGACGCAGCCGGTTTTCACGTATTCCAGCGCACTCAAAACGCCTTGAATAGTGTCTTGGATATAGGTGTAATCTCTGCTGGTATAGCCACTTCCGAAGACAGGAATCGCCTTGCCATCCTGCATTAAGGCGGCAAACTTGTGGATGGCCAAATCCGGCCTCTGTCTGGGGCCGTAGACGGTGAAGAATCGCAGTGCCACCATCGAGATCTGGTAGAGGTGATGGTAGCTGTAGCAAAGCAGTTCTCCCGCCTTTTTGGTGGCGGCATAAACGCTGATTGGCTCGTTCACGGGATCATCTTCGGCAAAAGGCAGCTTGGAGTTGTTTCCATAGACGCTGGAAGACGAGGCAAAGACGAAGTGCTTGATGTGGTGCAGGTTACAGAGCTCTAACAGGTTCAGGCTGCCCATCACATTCACTTGGTAATAGAGCTCAGGATCCAGCAGCGACGGACGCACTCCCGCCATGGCTGCCAAATGTATGACAGCGGAGATGTTGTAACGCTCAAAGATCGCTTTTAGAGCCTTAATATCCCGGATGTCCGCCCTTTCTAAGATGAAGTTCGGATGTCGCAGACAAGCTGCAATGTTCCGCTCTTTGGTGGCTGGTGAATAGAAATCGCAGAAGTTATCCACACAAAGGACGCACTGCCCTTGCTGCAAGAGCGCTTCGCAGAGGTGCGAGCCGATGAAGCCGGCTCCACCGGTTACCAAGACAAGATCAGGCGTTTTCTCTGATGATTTTGGCACCCAAACCGCCCAGCTTTTCTTCTATCCTGTCATAGCCCCTGTCGATGTGATAGATGCGGGAAACTGTGGTCTTTCCTTTGGCCACCAATCCCGCCAAAACCAGGGCTGCACTGGCACGCAGGTCTGTGGCCATCACTTCGGCGCCACCGAGCTGTTTCACGCCATTCACTATCGCCACATTGCCTTCCATGCGGATATCTGCTTGCAGGCGATTGAGTTCCGCCACGTGCATGAAGCGCTCGGGAAAGATGGTGTCTTCTATGCGGCTGGTTCCATCTGCAAGGCTCATCAGCACGGTAAATTGAGCCTGTAAGTCTGTTGGGAAGCCGGGATGCGGCTCAGCGACGACATCCACGGACTTGATCTTTTTGGGCGGCACCACGGTCACGGAACTGCCTTCCACGATCAGCTCGCATCCTGCCTGGCGCAGCTTTTCCATCAGAGCTTCCAGATGAGCAGGCTCACAGTTTGTCACGGTGATGGGTGAAGTGCTCAAAGCTCCTGCGATCATGAAGGTTCCCGCTTCGATGCGGTCTGGAATCATCTCCATCTTCACAGGATAGAGGCCGTCCACACCCTCGATAGTTAGCGTCTTGGTGCTTCTTCCGCTGATCTTGGCACCCATTTTATTGAGCATATCCACGGTAAAATCCACTTCCGGCTCTTTGGCAGCGTTGAACATCCTGGTGGTTCCCTTGGCCAAAACGGCAGCCATGAGCGCATTGATGGTAGCTCCCACGCTGGATTTGTCAAAATGGATGTCAGCGCCCTTGAGCTCGTCCGCCTTGGCGTGGATGTAACCCTGATCGATGCTTATCGTGGCGCCTAAAGCTTCCATCGCTTTCAGGTGCAGGTCTACCGGTCTGGTTCCGATGGCGCAGCCGCCCGGAAAGGACACTCTCGCCTCTTTGAGCCTGGCCAAAAGAGGCCCCAGCACGTAAACACTGGCTCTCATCTTGCTTACCAGTTCGTAGGGAGCTTCGTTAAAACATAGGTCACGGCTGTCGATGCTCATGCTATCGACGTCATAATCCACTCTGGCACCCAACACTCTCAAAAGATGAGCCATGCTCTTGAGGTCTATGAGGTTAGGCACGTTTGTCAGCAGCGATTTTCCCGGAGCAAGCAGCGCTACCGCCATGGCTGGAAGGATGGCATTCTTCGCTCCGCTTACTTCGATATTGCCGCTTAGATTGCGGTTTTCTTCGATGATAAATCTGTCCATTTTTATCTCCTCTGGTTATGATGATTGTATTTTAGCACCAAGAAGCGATCCTTATCAGCCAAATCCTGGCCTGCAAACTCCACTTCCCATCCCTCTGATACGGCTTCTTGGATGATTTTTTGCTGTTGTTTCTCCCCGTGTTCCAGACACAAAACACCTTCCTCTGCAAGGTGTGAGGGCGCCAGCTCCAGAATACGCAGGATGTGATCCAAACCCTCATTTCCTGATAGCAAAGCCATTTGGGGCTCGTTATCCTTGATCACAGCCTCCAATTCCTCATACTCAGCCTGGCTCACGTAAGGCGGATTGCTGACGATGAGGTCAAATTTGATCCCGTTTTCGGGGAAGAGGTCGCATTGATAGAACTCCAGCTCCAACTGCAGATCGGATGCGTTTCCCTTTGCAACTTCCAAGGCAGCAGCGCTGAGGTCAGATGCGTGAATGCTGGCATCAGGGCGCTGGATTTTAAGCGCTAATGCGATAGCTCCACTGCCGGTGCAGCAATCCAAGACCTTGGCATCTTCTGCACAATAGCGCAAAGCCAGCTCCAGAAGCTGCTCCGTCTCAGGTCTGGGAATCAAGACATCCGGATTCACCTTCAGCGTCAAGCCCCAAAACCAGGCTCTTCCGAGGATATATTGCACCGGTTCGCCCTGAATCAGACGCATAAACAGCTCTTCAAATGCCCTCACCCAATCACGGCTAAGCTGCTTATCTCTCATCAAGATAGACAGTTCCGCCAAACCGCAATCCAGCTTCTCACAAAAAAGCCACCCCAAGGCAGATTCCGGAATGCCGGCCTCCCTGCAGCGCACTCTACAGCTTCTATAGTAGCTTTTCAGCGAATACTCTTTCATTGCAAGGCCTTGCTAATACTCACTTTGCTGCCGTTTTTCTCAAAGCTGAGGCTATCGCTGAAGTGTTTGATCATGTTGATCCCACGTCCGTGGTGCTCAAGGTTCACTTCCTGAGCGTTTTCCAAGTGATCCAGCCAAGCCTTGAAGTCGAAGCCTTTACCCTTATCTTCCACGCTGACCACGACCTGCTTTTGCTCATGGTCTACCTCCATGGTGAGTAGAACACAGTTGCGACAGACATCTCGGTTTTCACTTATCTTTTCCAGTACCAAGGCTCGTATTTGATCGCTATCCAACTGACGTTCAGCAGCGGAAAGCTGCAATACTCCGTGAATGATGGCGTTGAAGACCATCTCTTCCATGCAGATGAGCAACTCGTTTGCGATGGTGTGGGTAAAACCCAGATTATTTTCAAAAAAGAAGGAAAAAGCCTTGTCCAGACTGGATTTGATGAAGCGAGCTGGATCGATGTAAAACTCCATGGTAAAGCCATGCAAATTCTTGAAGAAATGGCTTTGGCTAATCACTCTATCACGCCTCTCCCTGATCCTCTCCAATGTAGACTGCAACTCCTGACACTCTATGGGCTTACTGATAAAATCTACCGCACCCAAACGAATAGCCTGAATGTAATAATCCTGCTCAAGATAGCCCGTCATCAAGACCACATCCATAGAATAATCCAGCTTCCGCTTGATCTTATGCAAAAACTCCAAGCCGCACATCCCCGGCATCTCAATATCACAGATGGCCAGATCAAAGTTGCTGTTTTCGACCAATCGCAGCGCATCAATGGCACTATTAGCCGTAACTACATGATGCCCGTGGTATTCCAATATCTTAGACAGGCTTTTGACGATGCTGATGCTATCATCAATCACCAGAATATTGAAAGGTTTTACCGATCCATTCATCCCAAATTGACTGTAAACAACTGGTTGATCTTGAGCATGGAAAACAGCTCATAGACGGTGTTAGAGCTTCGAACGACCTCGATCTCGCCCCCTCGTCCGATAAAATCCTTATAAAATAACAAAATCTTACCGATACCGGTGCTGCTAATTCCTCGACAATCAAAGAAATCCAGCTCCAGTATGTTGGCATCAGAAGCCAAGACCTCGTTGAGCTTGTCCTGTAGGAGAGAAGCATTTTCGCTGTTGATGATACCGTCAACTTTAACGGTAGCAACAGCTTCATTGACCTTCAAATCAACCGTCATCTTGTACTTCTTTGCGTCGCTTATTTCGCTCATAGTTTGTACTCCACTTTTTTATTCTACATAACCCCGAATGCGTCTGAGAATCTCCTTTTGAATGCTGTTTGGAGTCACCTCATAGGAATTGAACTCCAGTGTATAGACAGCACGACCTTGACTCAGGGAACGCACCCTCGTCGCATAGCCGAAGAGCTCGCTCAGCGGCACCTGCGCAATGATTTCTTGCTGATACTCGTTGTGATGCCTCAAAACCTCGATGCGTCCACGCTTGGCATTGATGTCCGCAATTATATCTCCCACAAAGTCTTCAGGACTCAACACCGTGAGCAACATCACCGGTTCCATGATCAACGGATTCGCTTCCCTTAGCGCCGCCCCAACCGCCAAACTGGTGGCAATCCTGAAGGCCAGCTCGTTTGAATCCACTGGGTTAAATGCCCCATCAATCAGCTCCACATGCACCCGCTCCATATGCCCACTGATCAGAGGCCCATCGTTGAGTGCATTCAGAGCGGCTTCCTGGATACCAGCATGGAATTCGGCTGGAATCTTTTCCACCGAAACACTATTGGTAAAGCGGTTCTTTTCGTCCTTGTCCAAGTCTTCATCGCTAATGGGACTCACCCTGAAGACCACGTGCGCAAAACTGCCTTTCCCGTTCATCTCACGCTGGAACACCTCCTCCTTGATCACCGCTTTGGAGATGGTCTCTTTGTAGGAAACCTGTGGCGTTCCGACGTTTGCCGACACGCCGAACTCCCGTCTCAACCTGTCCACGATGATGTCCAGATGCAGCTCTCCCATGCCGGAAATGAGCGTCTGACCGCTATCTTTATCCACATGCGCCTTGAAGGTGGGGTCTTCTTCTTCCAGCCTCGCCAAGGCATTGCCCAAGTTTTCCTGATCCGCCTTGGTTTTGGGTTCGATAGCGATGGAAATCACGGAATCTGGGAAGTTCATCTTACTGAGGCTGATATCTATCTCCCCATCTGTGATCGTGTCTCCGGTGCTGAGATAGCGGGTTCCCACCAAGGCAGCGATGTCACCACAGTGTAGCTCGTCAAGATCATGTTTGCGGTTGCTCATCATCTGCAGGACACGTGCAACGCGTTCCCGCTGGCCATTGGTCTGATTCACAATCCGTGAACCCTTTTTCAGCGTGCCGGAATACACCCGGATGTAGACCAATTTGCCCACATATTTATCTATCTGAACCTTGAAGGCCATAGCCACGAAGGCAGCCTTGGGATCGGGTAGAATCTGGATTTCCTGCCTGTCTTTGGGTGAATAACCGATACAGGCTCCCACATCCAAAGGCGAGGGCAGATAGTCCAAAATAGCGTCCATCAGCAATTGCACGCCCTTATTCTTCAGCGAAGAACCGCAGAGGACTGGTATAAAGCCATGATGGATGGTAGCGATGCGAATCGCCTTGCGGATCAAATCTTCAGGGATAGGCTTACCTTCCAGATAGAGCATCATTAGCTCATCGTCATATTCCGCTACCGCTTCCAGCAGCACCTCACGTGCCATCTTGGCTTGAGGCAGGAAATCCTCTGGAATCGGCTCCAGATGAGTCACATCTCCCATTGTAAGCGGGTCAAAAGTCCAGAGCTTCATGCTGATCAAATCTACGACACCCTCAAAGTTGTCCTCTTTACCCAGAGGGATATTCACGGGATAGGCTTTGGCTGTGAGACGCTCATGGATCATGTAGATCACACGCTGATAATCCGCTCCAACTCTATCTATTTTATTGATATAGGCGATGCGGGGTACTTTATAGCGAGTCGCCTGATGCCAAACAGTCTCACTTTGAGGTTCAACGCCACCAACCGCACAAAACACACCCACCGCTCCATCCAAAATCCGCAAACTGCGCTCCACTTCTGCGGTGAAATCGACATGACCGGGAGTGTCTATGATATTGATGTGCTTATCTTTCCACAAACAGGTTACCGTAGAAGATGTGATCGTGATCCCACGCTCACGCTCCTGCTCCATCCAGTCTGTGAAAGTGCTGCCATCATGCACCTCTCCCATCTTGTGCAAAAACCCAGAATAAAAGAGCATCCGCTCCGTAGTCGTGGTCTTGCCCGCATCGATGTGAGCCATGATGCCAATATTGCGTATATTACCAAGTTGACTGCCTGTATCGCTACTCATTTTCCTTATCCATCGTTTTTTACCGGTTTTACCCGGTTAGTGTCATTTTATAAAAGGCGCATTTGCTGTCCACTAAAATCTTAACAAATTTGGCATAGAACGGGTAAACACCTCTTGAAAGGACAGATAACATGCTGGGAGATAAGAGAAAGAACTGCTCTAATGGGAAAAGAGATGGCGGGACACTATCTGTAACAACACTGGTAAACCAAGGTTGCTACGCAGCTCGAGGAACTCACATTGGCTGCATAACCCCACAGATATCATTCAAGAAACCCTTCCACAACTTTCTTTAATGTGGGAATGTGAATACTGATTATTGACCAGATTTCCCGATGGTCTACACCGTAATAATCATGGGCTAAGATGTTGCGTAACCCCCGTATCTTTCGCCATTCTATGGCACTTTCATCACTTGTGATTTCTTCAGATAGCCTGCCAACCGTTTCGCCTATGTTTATCAACTGCATTAAACAGGCATAAATTGACTTGTCATCCTTAATAAATTGCCTGTAACTCTTGATGCCGACCGTATATTGGACAATCTTGTCGATTGAATCCTTAATTGTCTGCAAGCACAATTCGTCATTACTCTGCATATTTGAAATCTTTCGAAATCACTTTAAGGATATACGGCTTAATTGCCTCAAGATTGGCAAGGTCTACCTGTCTATCGAAAGTATCGTCAAGAAACTGCCTGAGCCGATATTTAGTCTCAAAGAGATCAGGAATATCCTCGTCAAATTCCACCACAAAATCTATGTCACTATCCTGCGTTTGAGTGCCGCGGGCATAAGAACCAAACACACCGATCCTTTGCACGCCATACTCCTTACGCAGATACTCCTTCTTTTGCTTCAGGGTCTGAAGAATGTCTTCATATCCAAGCATGTTATCCTCCCACTTTTTTCGGTAGTAAGCCAACAATTCAGGGCAAGCGTTGTTTTGCTAAATCAATAAACCCAAAACCTGCTGTGTAGGCACGGCTAAAATTCGAAGCATAACCTGTCAACACATTTCTTTCTAACCCGATCTTAAGCAGTCTGTTGACTTTTGCCTTCTTTACCCCCTCATTATTCGCAAACTCATCACTCCCTCATCCTTACTCACTCGTTAGAAAGTGGAGCGAAACCATTACCTCTTTTTGACCGCTCTCACTTTTTCACTTTCCAAAAACGTCTCCTCATAATATACTCTGACGATCTAGGTCCCATGAAGAAAATCCGAAATTCCCATCTTCGTAACCGCCTGACAACATTAAGCATACGAAATCGGTCAAATATCGTCTCTTTCTTTGCTGAAGTGTAATACTTGGGATCCCCCTCCTCTTCCTTCTTGGCCTCGATCCACCCACAACAACACTAAGACACCACAAACCATTGTCTATAACACACTACCATTCAATGATTTATCTCCAGCTTACAACTGGCCCACCTCAGTTGGCCTTTAGCTCATCCCACAAACCCTCAAACATCTGCCACTTGCCCTCTTTTTTGACGAGGGTAAAGACACGCACCGCATTGCGTTGGTCTTGATTCACAGCATCCTGCCAGGCTTGACTAAATTGATAGTGCTCAGGCGGATCGCTCACATCCTGATAGCCCAGCCAGATGTATTCTCTATCCAGGGCTTTGATCTTATCCAGAGTGCGCAGCGAGTTTTCGTGATCCAGACTTCCCAAGATGATGATCTTGTCTGTCTCCAAGAGCTCCTCACCGATGATGGCAGCCACAAAGTCGCTGATGTCCTGCCAGGCGCGGGGATACTGTTGAGGCTTGAGCACAACCCAGAGGCTATCCGCCTCCTCAAAATCTATCTTTTGCATCAGGAAGCCGGTCTGGCTGTCCGAGATGCGGTAGCCAAACTGGAGGTAGTATTTATTTTGGGGCAATTCCAGCGTGTAACTGCCATCCTCAGCCTGCTCGAAGCTATGATTGAGACTATAGAAATTGGCATCTTCCCACTTGGTGATCACCAGTTTGGAGGCGTCGATGGAAAGCGGCACGCCTTCTTCATCTTGGACGCTCACTTTCAGGGCTCCCATTGCGGGTTCTTCCTGTTCTCCCCCGCTCCAGATTTCTCCCTTTTCGATATCATAATACTGCCATTCTCCCTCGATTATAGCCACAATCAGGTTGGGGATGCGGGCAAAAGAAGCAGGAATGCCATTAGCACGGGCAACATTCACCGCTAAAATGCGCTTCTGCACGGCAGTGAGATATTTACGATTCCAGGCAGTGCTGGCGGGAAGCAGCCCGGCAAGCGCCTTATCTGGTCTCACCTTGTATCTTTTGGCCATGAAACGGCTGATATTGGCCAGCTTTTCCAGCTCCGTCTCTCCTTTTTGATAAAACATCTTCGGATACAACCGGCAGCCCATCTTTTTATCGTAAATTGGCTGAGGCAACTCCTCATAATACACTGCAGGACTGAGGATCATCCGCAGGTCTTCGCCCGCATAGTCAGAGAATTTATGCTCTAAATAAAAGTTGTAGAGAGCCTCAAATTGATTTGCCTTCATCTGCCACAATAGCTTGGGATCATCGGAAAGTAGATAGCTCAAAAAGCCTGGCTCAATGTGCCCCACCCTATCCGTAAAAAGCTTAAACTCCAGTGCATTGCCCCTACAAGAGGAATAAACCTTCCAGTAGAGAGAATCCGCTATCACACCCTGAGGCAAAATTTCATATCTGGCAAAACCCTTATCTCTCAAGGCGATGCGTTCCTTGATCCGCTTCACGTTATCTTGATAGCTTTGAGGCGCTTGCTGCCACTCAAATTCGTTCGAAGGATAATGGAGGATTTGATTTTGTTCAGGCAGATCCAAATCCGAGATCACCAGATCCACATTGATGGAGCTCTCTTCAGAGGAAGGCACCAAGGTGAGAGCGTGCTTATCGTCTTTCTGGGCAGCAAGATAGAAGGCTCCGCGCCCCACGCTGATGGTGAACTGCCCCTGCTCATCAGCCCTGAAATAACTGATCGGCCTCAGCGTGCCCCAATTGTAAACAAAGATGCCCAAAGCGGCTTCGGATACGGCTTGACCGGCTTCATCCAGAACTGTTATCTGAACCTGGCGCGTGCGCTCCCCGGCATAATTGGGCGTAGAATTGATGCTTTTGTGGTATCTGCCGGAGGCGATCACTTCGTCATTGCTGGAAGCCAAAGAGCCATAAGCGAGAATGAGCACCGTCTTGTCTATAAGACCGCTAAACCATGTCTGATCAGGGAAGTAGGCAGCATCCATGTCACCGGTATAGTGCCAAGCTCCATCCAGCCAAACTTCCGCCCAAGCGTGGTTGTTATCCTGATGCGCCCACCAAGGTGCGCTGGCCGGACGAGCGGGCAAACCTACGGTTCTGGCCGCAGCAACAAAGAGAATTTGCATCTCTTCGCAACGCCCTAAATAGGAGGAAGTTGTAATATCCAAAGGACTTAAATCTCTGCCGCTGGTAGGTTGGAAGACAAGTCGCTCCAAGCCCCAATCACAGACCTTGCGATAGAGATCCAGTTCGTCGGTGGCAGAATCCAAGATTTCGGCCAAGCCATCATCCATAAAAGCTTTACGGTATGCCTGGATTCGCTCATCGGCCACGGTTTGTTTGGCCACGTAGGAGAGAAAAAACTCCGGCTCCAGATCAAACTCTCGGGTATCCAAAAGCTGTGCGATCTGCATATAATTGCTATAGACATCATGAGGATCGGCAATCTGCAGAATACTATCCAATTCATATGCAATGAGATAGTTCATCAAGATGTCGTCATTTTCTTTGAGCAAGCGCCTGTAGGCTTTGCGGGCAGAAGCATCAAGATTCTTGAGGTTTTGCCTTGCTTGGAGGCGGATTTCTCGGTAAAGCTCAGGATTGCCTCGCTTGGTAAAAGCGGAAGGCAGCGCAGCCAAGCAGCTAATACTAAATAGGATAGCGATGATAAGGATGATCTTGTTTTTCATGAGTATAGCCTTTTTTAAAAGATAACAAAACTATTTCCGGAAGCCTTGGCGATGCAACGCTTCAGCTCCAGATTGAGTAAAATGATGGAGAGCTTGCCAAAACTCAAGCCCGTGATGATGAGTAGCTCATCGAAAAAGAGCTCTCGTTGCTCGGTCTCGAAGATGTTTAAAATCTTTTGTTCATCATCAGTTAGCTCTGGCAGAGCTTGCAGTTGCTCATCTTCCTGAAGCTCGATTCCCATCTGTTCCATCAAATCTTCAGGACAAGTTACGGGGCGAGCTCCATTTTTGATTAAGTGGTTGGGGCCTTGTGCGTTAGGATGATTGATCTGGCCGGGTAGAGCCAAGAGATCACGATTTTGCTCAATGGCAAATTTGGCTGTAAGCAAGGCACCGCTCGTGATGGGGCCTTCCACCACGTAAACACTTGATGCCAGGGCGGATACAATCCGATTCCTGGCAGGGAAATTCCACTTTTCTGCTTTGGTTCCGGGTTCATATTCACTGACCAAAGCACCGTTAGAAATCACCCTTTTGGCCAATTCACGATTTTGGGGCGGATAGATGCTTTCCACGCCACTGGCCAAGACGGCGATGGTCTTGCTCTTCTCCTCCAGAGCGGTCAGGTGGGCGATTGTGTCAATGCCCATAGCTAAGCCACTGATGATGGTCACGCCCGCTTTACAGACTGGAGCCAAAGTCTTGCCGCACATCTGCTGTCCATAGGCGCTGGGTTTGCGGGTGCCCACCACGGCTAAGCACTTGGCATCCAAGGTAGTTGGCAGATCACCCCGATAGTAGAGCACGGCAGGCGGGCTGTAGATCTCCTTTAGTCCTATAGGGTAGGCTGGATCTGTGTAGCCCATAACCTTGATCTCATAGGTCTCAGCCAGTTTGGAGATCTGGGGATAGTTTTCCGGAAGCCGGAAATTGGCCAAATGCTCTAAACCCATGGCCTTAAAGCTGTCATCCTGGTAGAGATCGTGGCTGCGGTTGCCCACATAGTTTACAGGATCACCCCAGGTCTGCAAGAGACGGATCAGCTCCTTACCTTTGATCTCCGGTGCGCTTTTGACGCAGAGCCAAGCTTTTAGGACTTCAGATTCGCTCATTGCTTTTCCAAAAGCTCAAAGATACGGTGTTTGAGCCTATCCAGATTGAGATGATTCACCGCTGAAATGGGCAAAGCATCCACGTTGAACTGCTCTTTAAACGCCTTGGCAATAGGTGCAAAGGCTTCATCGACATCGCTGACGGTGTCCAGCTTGCTGATGGCCACGATGAAAGGCCTGGTATCCAGATATTTATCATAGAGATACAGCTCCGAGCGCAGGGTCTGATAGGCAGAGATTGGGTCAGGTGTATTGACGTCGATGAGAAAGAGCAGGATAGCAGTGCGTTGGATGTGCTGTAAAAACTGATGCCCCAAGCCTTTACCTTCATGAGCACCTTCGATTATACCAGGGATATCTGCCATGACAAAGGAGCAATAGTCTGAGCCCTTCACCACACCCAACATGGGCTCAAGAGTGGTAAATTCATAATCCGCAATCTTTGGTCGGGCGCTGGAAAGCACGCTGAGCAGGGTAGATTTGCCCGCATTGGGGAAACCCACTAACCCCACATCTGCCATGAGCTTGAGCACCAGTTCCAGCTCTTGTTCCTGGGTCTTTTTACCCAAGGTAGCATGACGCGGAGCCTGATTGATCGGAGTGGCAAAATTGCAATTACCCTTGCCCGCCCGGCCACCACGAGCGATGATCAGCTCTTCACCATGCTGCGTGATCTCGCCTAACTTGACTTTCTTGCCATCTTCCTTGAGCAGGAAAATCTGCGTGCCCAAAGGCATACGCATATACACGTTTTCACCTGCAGCACCTGTCTTGCGCTGCCCAGAACCAGGTTTACCATTCCCGGCGGCGTAAAGTTGTGTATAACGGTAGTTTATCAGGGTGTTGACGTTTTCGTCACCCACAGCAATCACATCACCGCCGCGGCCACCATCTCCACCATCCGGACCGCCTTTGGGAACAAACTTCTCGCGGCGAAAGCTGACAACTCCGTCACCGCCATTACCGGCTTTTATCCTTGCTTTGGCGTAGTCGATAAACATCTATTCTTGTTTTAAAAACTCCTTCATCTGATGATGCTGAACTTTTTAACCAGCTCCGTGGATGCGTTTTCCACCCTCAAGAGATAGACGCCCACAGGCGCAGGTTTGCCCTTTATCAGCGCATCCCAAGAGAGCGTAACCTCATTGGCTGCAGCGGGATAACCAATGAACGACCAGATTTTCTGCCCTCTGATATTATAGATCTGCACTTTCAACTCGTTAGCCTGTAGATTGCTGAGCTTGATTTTAAGCTCGGAGCCGCTCTGGATGGGGTTTGTGACGCAACAAGCGAGGGTTGCAGAAGGCAAGAGCTGGTCGTCATTTGATACAATCTCATAATCAAAGCTCTGAAAATCAATGTTGTTGTCGCTCACGCTAAGCTCGCCGGAACGAGTCTCCGCCGAGCAGGTTCCAGCGAAAAGCACTCCGTTGACATAATCGTGCGTAATAGTCCGCAGCTCAGTCACTTCACCCAACTGATTGACAAATTCGCAGACCAGCGGATAGTCTCCTTCCGCATCTTGGTAAAAACAGCTCACAATGTTGTTTTCCACCTTTAGCTCCGTGATCACGGGGAGCGTATTTCCGGATGCCACATGGACGAGCTTGTCAAAGACCACCACGCCTGGCATACTGTAGTCACCAAGCCCCATTTGCGGCTCAAGATTGGCAAGATCAATGTCCAGCTTCATGCTCAACCCCGTAAAAGCCAAGGTATTGCTGTAGTTTGGCCAAGCACCAAAAGAGGGATCATTGGTGAGGTCTGACAGGTTGCAGGCCATAAAAAGCTTGCCACCACTCACGGTCGATTGGATGTTGCCGATGCGGTTGAAAGTGGGAGTGAGGTTTTCCGTGACGCCGATCTTGTACAATCCAGGCGAAACTATGCCAATGATATTGCCATAGATCATGGCATAGACGGTGCTATCGGCAAGGGCAGATTCCGGATTGGCGATGCCACAACCGTATGCGTTGTAGGAAGTAAAGCTGTTCATGGTGGGAAAGCTATTGGTGGAGTTTTGCATGACAAAGTAAACTTTATCGTCCGAACAGCCGATCCAGGTATCGCCCAGATCAAGATGAGGAGCATAAACCATGACAGAATCACCAAATGCGTCACTTCCGATGAAAGCAAGATCGATAATTGAGGGCGGGAAAGTATCTTCTGAAAGCCAGGCAGGATGCAGCATTGCCCCACCCACGCCTTGATAGCTCTGCTCGCTTCTGAGCCGCCAGGTTAAGGGCTCATTCCACTCAAAAGGCGGCTGTGCAACAGAGCTGACCTCGGAAATATGATTGATAGGGTAGCTCTGCCAAGTTCCTGATCCACTTTTGGCGAAAAACTCCAGATTGAGATACTCCGCACCGATATTGTCCCAACGGATGTGGATATTGCCCTCCGCATCTCTGGAGCTGTGTCGGAAGTTTTGCCAAATGTTTACCTGCTGGGCACTTAGCAAACAAAATCCCGAGAGCAGAACCAATAAAATCAGGTAGCGTTTCATATCAAAACCTTACATTTTGAGTAGGTTTAGTCTGTTTTGGTCAGCCTGAAGGACTTGAAGATTTCGGAGATAGCCTCTGCATTTTCTTCCAAATCCTCTTTTGCTCCCACAACGGACATAACGATCAGCTTTTGCCCCGATTGAAAGAGGTAGTTCTCGGTGTGGGTGGTGAGGCCCATGATGCCCACACTCATGGTGTAATGATATGTGGGGATACCATTTAGCCGTGTCTCTTCGGAAATCTCAATATCGATCTCAGGCTCAAGACCCATTTCCTCAAATTCTTCTCCACTCTCTTCCAGCATCTCTTCCGCCAATGCAGTGAGACCCTTCTCGGCATCTTCCTCATCAATATCCGTAACAACGATGGCTAAGGTGAGGGGAATCATGGGATTACCCTTGGCAAAGGCAGTGAAAACATTCTCATCGATTTCCTGCACTTCCCATGCTTCGGGATAGCTCACTTTGTAGTATTTTGTGGATTTGCTGGCTACATTTTGTCCATGGAGCACCAGCGCCAGAGACAAGATAAAGAGCAGCAATAGAGCGGTTTTTAGATGTTTCATTGGTTCCTCCAATATAGAAATTAGGGTTATGGACGCATTAAAAGTTTGGGGCAGAATGTGTCAAGCAAAACAGACGGCTTGCCTCTCTTCAGAGTAAAAAAGTCAAAAAGGCACATCCTTCTGAAGCTTGGCAAAAATGGACGCTTGACAGACTTGGCACTGGTACGGGCGGTCGCTGAACCGCCGATCTCACTTACAAAATCAAATGGACACTTGACAAACTTGGCACCCCATTTCTTCTGGCATACAATGAGAAAGAAACGTATCTACACCTGCGAAATCAAGCGCCACCGTCTGGTGGCCCCAGCTCTGTGTGCCGTCTGCCCACGCATACACAGATGCCGCTCCTTTAGAGCATGGTATCAGGGGCACAAGCGCGAATACGTGGATTTTGTAGTAGATATCGTAAAGAAATTCCCCGAAAAATACGAGATGGAGGTAATATTCATGGCCGAAAAACAACAATATATCCAGATCGTGGATACGGCTACCGGCGCCATCGAGCGCATCACAACAATGACGGAAATCAACGCTATGAGTGTCGAGGATAAACTGGCACTCAGCAAAGACAAAACCCTGTTTATGGTCACACATCGCATCGAACCCATCGTGACAGTTACGCTGAAACGTCATGCGATCACCAGCAAAATGGAATTTAACACACCAACCGAGGCAGAGCCAGAAGAAACCAAACCCGCAGCAAAAACAACGAAAAAGAAAAAGTAAACCTGTAGCCTATATCTACCACATGGATGCTGCTTTTTCAGGTAGCATTCAAGGCTGAAGGTAACACTATATGTCACTTGAATACCGTATGCTTCAAACGGAGTGTTGGTGCCCTTAAGTACTAACTTTTGGGATGGAACCAAGGTTTTCACCGTGTCCAAATCCGATACCGGAATTTAGGATCACGAAAACTGCAAATGGGTGACAGCAGCGATGGCTTATATCCTACTAAATTAGTAGGTGTTCATTCCAGTGACTTGGAGCCGGAAAAGGTCGGTGTTTTTGAAATATTTGCCCTCCGATCAGGAAATGGTTACAGGAAATGGCCATTTTGGACCCCTCTCAAAGCCGCTGTTTATGCGGCGTCCCTGCCCCGCCCCTGCTCGGCTCCTCCTCCATCGAGCAGGAACGGCACAGGATTGCAATAGGTTACACGTTTGGGCGGAGAGGGCGCCCAGAAAGTGGTG
>Ga0116178_10001475_pt1 | contig 19566 bp, 15 predicted proteins | sample AD_STIC12_MetaG_FD_89880 | JGI IMG/M metagenome (GOLD analysis project Ga0116178, IMG submission 89880) | Active sludge microbial communities of municipal wastewater-treating anaerobic digesters from USA - AD_STIC12_MetaG | ecosystem: Engineered > Bioreactor > Anaerobic > Digestate | place: USA... | reverse complement strand
TCGAGGCGACGCTCGAGCCCTACCGGCGCATCCTCGACGAGCGCATCCGCTTCCGCGTCGTCGCCGAGGGACAGGCCTTCCGTGTCCGCGGCGACGAGGCCAAGCTGAAGACGGCCCTGCGCAACGTCGTGGCCAACGCCGTCGAGGCCATCGGGGCCCGCGGCGAGCTCGATGTCGCGATCGGCCGGCGGGGCGACGTCCTGACGGTCTCCGTCCGCGACAGCGGGCCGGGCATGGGCCGGGAAACGGTCGAGCGGATCTTCGATCTCTACTTCTCGACCAAGGAGAGCGGCACCGGGCTCGGCCTGCCCATCGCCAAGAAGATCGTCGAGGAGCACGGCGGCTCCATCCGGGTGGTCAGCGAGCCGGGCCGGGGGACCACGGTCACGATCGAGCTTCCGGCCGGTCCGTAAGCGTTGGCTTTTTGGCCCGGATTCTGGCAGAATAGCCGTAATGTCCAAGACGCTCGTCGCCTACTTCAGCCGGACGGGGAACACCAAGCTCGTCGCCGAGGCCATCTACGGGGCCCTCTCCGGCGACAGGACGCTCGCGACGATGGCCGAGGCGGGCGACCTCCGGCCGTACGGCCTGCTCTTCGTCGGCTTCCCCGTCCAGACCCACAGCGTCCCCTACCCGGTCGAGAGCTTCCTCAAGACGGTCCCCGAAGGGAAGACGATCGCCCTGTTCTCGACGCACGGTTCGGTCACCGGCAGCTCCCTCTCGCGGGAGGCCCTGGAATACGCCTCGATCCTGGTGGCCAGGGCCCGGCTCATCGGGACGTTCTCCTGCCGGGGCAAGGTCTCGATGAAGGCCCTCGAGGTCCTCATGCAGTCGCCCGAGCACGAGGCCTGGGCCGACATGGCCGCGTCGGCGGCGACCCACCCCGACGAGAGCGACCTCGCCGACGCCCGCTCCTTCGCCCGCTGGGTCCGGACCCTGGCGTCCCAGGGCCACTACCGGGGCCTCTAGCCTGGACCATTCATAAACTCGGCCCGTGCCTCATCCGGGCCCGCCCCCTCCGGCTCAGCGCTCCGCCGCCCTCGTCCGGGCGAACCCCGAGACCCCGACGAACTCGAGCGGCGCCTCCTTCTCGACCTCGTCGAAGAGCAGGTTCAGGCCCAGCGTGTCGCTCGAGATGTGCCCGGCCAGGACGACGTTGAGGCGGGCCTTCTTGGCGTTCTCGAGGGCCTCCTCGCTGATGTGCATGCCGACGATGGTGCTCACGCCCGAGGCGGCGTAGGAGTCGTAGACCGTCTTGGCGCCCTCGGTCCCGCCCGTCATCTCGATGGCGATCCGGCCGCAGCGGCCGTTCTCCGAGCCGCTGACGATCTTCGGCCCGGCCATGCGCCGCACGGCCGCCCGGTATTCCGGGATGGTCCGGAGGAGATCGACCAGGTCCTTGAGCCGGGCGGGCCTCTCCCTGTCGAACAGGGCCGCGAGGTGGGAGCTGACGCAGTTGTCGGCCGGCGTGTGGACGCACACGAGGGGCAGGCCGAGCAGGCGGGCCGCGTCGACGGTCCGGCCGTGATTGCCGGGCAGGACGCGCCGCTCGACCTCGGAGATCCGCGCGTCCAGGAGCTGCTCGGCGACCGAGATGGCCACCCCGAAGGCGGCCAGCATGTCGGACTGGACGCGCATGACGTCGGCCAGCCGGGCCAGGGCGACGCCCTGGGGGTGATGGGCGACGACGGCGTCGATCCCGGCGGCCCGGTCACGGTTGAGGGTGTGGGCGAGCAGGACCTCGGCCACGTCGATGTCGATGCCCACGGCGACCCTGCGGACCTCGGCCGCGGGGTCCCCGGCGAGGAGGCGGGTGTCGGCGTAGGGATTGAAGAGCCGGTCCGGGTCCCAGCCCTCGCGCTCGCCGTCCCCGAGCTTCTCCGAGAGGGCCCTCTCTTCCTCGAGGAGGCGGCGGACCTCGTCGGGGCCCCGGGGGTCCCTGGCGATGCCGACGGCCACGGCCTTCCTGTAGAGCGCGTCGAGTCTCATGGCTCCGTCCTTTCATCCGCTGGGCCAAAGCTAGCACGAAGCCGCCGGCGGGTCAATCCGGCCATTTGACTTTGCGGGGCCGACCCACGATAATGGGGAACGCTCTCATCATTATCCGATCGTATCATCACCCGACCGAAACGCGGAGGAGGGTGCACGGACATGCGCGTGATCATCGCCGGCACCGGCAAGTGCCTGCCCGGCTCGGACGTCCCGGGCCGGATCGTGACCAACGACGAGATCGTCGGCCTGCTCCTGGCGAACAGGGCCATCAAGCCGGGCTCGGACCGCCCCTGGGAGCCCGGGGAGCTGACCTCGGAGAAGATCACCGACCTCGTCGGCATCCGGGAGCGCCGCTGGGTCACCGACGACGTGAACACGTCGGACCTGGCCCTGGTCGCCGCCGAGCGGGCCCTCCGCGAGGCCGGCATCGGCTGGGAGGACGTCGGCATCCTGGCCGTCGGCAGCTCGACCCCGGAGGCTTATTTCCCCTCGACGGCCTGTTTCACCCTGTACAAGGCCATCAAGAAGAAGGTCGACGCGGGCGAGTGGGACGAGCGGGTCGCCCGGGCCGCCCTGCGCATCCCGGCCTTCGACGTCCTGGCCGCCTGCACGAGCGGGCTCTACGCGATCGACCTCGTCCGCAAGCACCTCCTGTTCGAGGAGACGGCCTCCCCCTACGGCCTGGCCGTGAGCGCCGAGGTCTTCAGCCGGATGGTCGATTTCTCCGACACCAACTCGGACCTCTGGGGCGACGCGGCGGGGGCGGTGGTCCTGAAGCGGGCCGAGGGACCGGCCGGGATCATCTGCACCGAGGTCGGCACGGACCCCTGGAGGGCGGACACCACCTACAGCGTCGGCAAGGACATGCGCCACCACGAGGCGCCGGTCCGGCCCAACGCCATGATGAAAGGGCACGAGATCCAGAAGTTCGTCCTCAAGATCATCCCCGAGCTCATCGAGCGGACCGTCGCCAAGGCCAACCGGTTCACGGACGGCGGGCGCCGGATCGGCGTGAGCGACATCGGCCTGTTCGTCTGCCACCAGGCCAACGCCCGCATCTTCGACTTCCCGGCCAAGAAGCTGGGCATCCCGCCCGAGAGGTTCTACGTCAACGTCGACCGCCGGGGGAACACCTCGTCGGCGTCCGTCCTGCTGGCCCTGCGCGAGGCCTACGAGGAGGGCCGGATCAAGAAGGGCGACCTGGTCATGCTCCTCGCCTTCGGCGGCGGGCTGACCTGGGCGGCCATGATCGTCGAGTGGTAGCCGGCCGCCCCTCGACCAGTGACCGACCGGGTCAGTCGGACAGGAACACGATCCGGAAATCCCTGAACTCCCCCGTCGCGGGCTCGCGCCGGACATCGAAGGAATCGATCCGGGCCAGGCGCGGGCCCTCTTCGAGCCGCTCGAGGAACGCTTCGACATCGTCCCCCGTCCCCTCGGCCAGGGCCTCGACCCGCCCGTCGGGGAGGTTCCGGACCCACCCGGTCACTCCAAGGCGGGCGGCGCATCCCACGGCGAAGAAGCGGTAGGCCACGCCCTGGACCCGGCCGGCGACGAAAACGCGCACCCGAACGGTCTCCCGGCCCATGGCCGCCGCGCCCTCCTTCCTCCAGTCAATACCCCAGGGCCGGAAGGATTGTCAACTGCGCCCGCCCCCCGTTCCGTGATAGAATCGTCCCGCTCGGAGGAGGCGGCCGCGCCCATGTCGAAGAACCTGGTCTCCATCGCCGGCTGGGACCCCTCGGCCGGGGCCGGGGCGCTCTTGGACCTCCGCGTCTTCGAGCGGCTGGGCCACCGGGGCTTCGCCGTCCTGACCGCCCTGACCGCGCAAGGGCCGTCCGGGGTCCGGGCCGTCTTCCCCGCGACGGCCCGGGCCGTGTCGGGGCAGTTCGAGCGGCTGGCCGACGGCCTCGAGATCGGCGGCCTCAAGGTCGGCATGCTGGCGACCGCGGCCAATCTCCGGGCGACGGCCCGGATCCTCGAGCGCCGGGCCGGCCTGCCGCGCGTCGTCGATCCCGTCCTGCGCTCGAGCTCCGGCGCGGCGCTCCTCGAACGGGCCGCCTGGGCCCGGCTCCTCGACGAGCTCGAGGGCCGGGCCGAGCTCATCACCCCGAACCTCGACGAGGCCGGGGCCTTGACCCGAAGAACCGTCCGCACCGTCGCCGAGATGAAGCTGGCCGCGGAGAAGATCCACCTCCGCTCGGGCATCCCGTGCCTGGTCAAGGGCGGCCACCTCGAGGGGCCGGCGACCGACATCCTCTTCGACGGGACGGGGTTCTTCGCCTTCTCCCACCCGCGGCTCGCCCGGAACGTCCGCGGCACGGGCTGCTTTCTCGCCTCGGCCGTCCTCTGCTACCTGGCCGAGGGGCGGCCGCTCAAGGAAGCCTGCGGCCTGGCGATCTTCCGCGTCGGCAAGGCCATGCGCGCGGCCGTGCCGGCCGGCCCGGGCGTGTGGGCCTTCGATCTCTCCTGAGTCAGCCCACGAGGGCCCGGAACCGCTCGGGGGAGATGTTGCCGCCGCTGACGACGGCGACGACCGTCCGGCCGGCCCGCTTCCCGGGGTCCCGGAGCAGGGCGGCGAACGGGAGCGCCCCGGCGCCTTCGACCATCCGGCCGTGGGCGGCCTCGACGCGGGCCAGGCCCCGGGCGATCAGGCCCTCGGGGACGACCTCGATCGCGTCGACGAGGTCGCGGCAGAGCGGGAAGGTGATGGCGCCGGGCTCGATGCCGCCGGCCACGGCGTCGGCGATCGTCTCGCGCTCGTCGATGTCGACGAGCCGCCCGGCGGCGAGGGAGGCGGCCATGAAGGCGGACGTCTCGGGCTCGACGCCTATAATCCGGACGCCGGGGCGAAGGGCCTTGAGGACACCGGCGGTCCCGGCGATGAGCCCTCCCCCGCCGACGGGGACGAGGACGTCGTCGAACCGGGCGGGCTCTTCGGCCAGCTCGAGGCCGAGCGTCCCGGCCCCGAAGACGATGTCCCAGTCGTTGTAGGGCGAGACGAAGACGCGGCCAGTCCGGGCGGCGAATTCGCGGGCCAGGGCCTCGGACCTGTCGCAGCTCGCGCCCCGGACCTCGACGTCGACGCCCAGGGCCTCGATCCGCTCCTTCTTGACCGGAGCGACGGTCTCGGGCAGGAAGAGCTTGAGGTCGACGCCCTCGAGCCGCGAGGCGCGGCTGATGGCCAGGCCGTGATTGCCGGTCGAGGCCGAGACGACACCCCGGCGCTTGTCCTCCTCCGAGAGCGTCCGGAGCTTGTTGAGGGCGCCGCGGAGCTTGAACGAGCCGGTCGTCTGGTCGCACTCCCACTTGACGAAGACCTCGGCTCCGAGCTCCCGGCTCCACGATTCGGAGTATTCGAACGGCGTCCGCTCGATGTCCGCCTTGATCCGACCGAAGGCCTCCCGGACCCTGGCCGCGAAATCGACCTTCGTTTCGCCCATCTCCGTCCTCCGCTTCCTACGATACCACAGCGTTCCCCGACTAAGAAGTCCATTCCCAACGAGTACAAGGCCGCGGAAAAGGGCCCGAGGGGAATCGCGGAGTGAGCATAAAGCGGCAATTTAGCCGACGTCGGGACGGAGACCTAAGAGCGGGCTCCGGACCGTGGCGGCGTGAAGAATTGCCGCAGCGAACGGAGTCGATCCCCGAGGTCCCTCCACGGCCGGCGGGATCCGGATTGCGAATTGTGATTCAGGCGCGCGAGGCGTAGAATATCCGGAGCATGGCCGAGTATTTCGTGGGCACGGCGGGCTGGAGCTACGAGGACTGGGAAGGCGTCGTCTATCCGGCCGCGAAGCCCCGCGGCTTCCACGCCCTGTCCTACCTACCCGCCTTCATCGACATCGTCGAGGTCAACAGCACCTTCTACCGTCCGGCCCCGCCGGCCATGGTCCGGTCCTGGCTCAAGAGGCTCGAGGGCCGGCCGGGATTCCTTCTTTCGCTGAAGCTCTACCAGGCCTTCACCCACGCCCGGGAGGGCTTCGGCCGGAAGGACGTCGACGACGTCCGCCGGGCGGCCGACCTCGTCCGTCTCGGGGGGCGGCTGGCCGCCCTGCTCGTCCAGTTCCCCTGGTCCTTCCGGAACACGCCCGGGAACCGGGACTACCTGCGGCGCCTCCTCGAGACGCTCGCCGGCTACCCTCTGGCCGTCGAGGTCCGCCACGCCGGCTGGGACGAGCCGTCCTTCTACGGCCTGCTAGAGGAGCGCGGGGCGGCCTTCTGCAACATCGACCAGCCCGTGATCGGCGAGTCGATCGGGCCGTCCGCGGTCAGCACGACGCCCGACTTCGCCTACGTCCGCCTCCACGGCCGCAACTCTAAGAACTGGTTCCGCGAGGGGGCCGGGCGCGACGACCGCTACGATTACCTTTACGCCCGGGACGAGCTCGGCGACTGGGTCTCCCGGATCGAGCAGCTCGGCCGGGCGAGCGGCAAGGTCTACATCGTCGCCAACAACCACTACCGGGGGCAGGCCATGGCCAACGCCCTCCAGCTCCGGAACATGCTCACGGGAGAGAAGGTGGACGTCCCCGAGCCGTTGCTCGAGAAATACCCGGTCCTGCGGGACATCGTCCGGGCCGTCGAGGCCGGGCGGAGGGGGCTCTTCGACGAGGGCCGGACGGGCGGGCCGGGCGACAGGGGAGGGACCTCATGAACTGGTGGGAGACGGATTTCCTGGCCGTCCGGGAGAACAGGCTCTTCATCGCCGGCCGCGACGCCGTCGGCCTGGCCGAGCGCCACGGGACGCCGCTCTACGTCTACGGCAAGGGCCGCATCCTCGAGCGCTACGGCCGCCTCGAGGACGCCATGGCCCGCCACTCCCCTCTCGAGGCCAGGATCTGCTACGCCATGAAGGCCAACCCCCATCGGGGCATCCTGCGCCTTCTCCGGCGCCGCGGCGCCTGGATCGACGCCGTCTCGCCGGGCGAGGTCGAGACGGCGCTCCAGGCCGGCTTCCCCGCCGAGCGCATCCTCTTCACCGGGACGAGCGTCAGCCGGGCCGACCTGCGGTCGGTCTTCGCCGTCGCCGGGCTGACGGTCAACATCGACGCCGCCGAACAGCTCGACCTCATGAGCGAGGTCAAGCGCGAGTTCCCGGCCCGGACGGTCCGCGTCTCCGTGCGCTGGAACCCGGGCATCGGGCGGGGCATCAACGCTCGGGTCATCACCGCCGGGAAGCGCTCCTCCGACGGCACGCCCATCAAGTTCGGCGTCGAGGGGAAGAAGGTCCTCGGCGTCTTCGCCCGGGCCCGCAAGCTGGGCTTCCGCCCGGTCGGCCTCCATCAGCACCTCGGCTCGGGCTGGGTCAGGGAGGACGCGCCCATGGTCCGGGCCGCGGTCGACCGCATGGTCCGCAAGGCCCGCGAGCTCGAGCGGGCCGGGTTCCGGCTCGAGTTCCTGGACTTCGGCGGCGGCTTCGGGCCGCGCTACCTGAGGACCCGGTCGGTCTTCCCGGTCGAGGACCACATCGCCTACCTCTCCCGGGCCGTGGCCGGGGCCGGCCTCGGCGTCAAGGCCCTGGCCCTCGAGCCCGGCAAGTACCTGGTCGGCGACGCCGGCGTCCTGCTCCTCGGCGTCGAGTACATCAAGGAGAGCTACGGCAACATCTTCGCCTGCGTCGACGGCGGGACGTTCAACACCGTGCCCCGGCCGGCCATCTATCCCTCCGCCCACCACGTCATCGTCAACGCCGGCCGCGTCGACGCCGCCGCGAAGGCCCGGGTCACCGTGGCCGGGAACATCTGCGAGACCGGCGACGTCTTCGGCCGGGAGCGGCTCATGCCCCTGCCCGCGAGCGGCGACGTGCTGGCCGTCCTCGGCGCCGGCGCCTACTGCCGGAGCATGGCCTCGCGCTTCAACCTGAGGGGGATCCCGCGGGAGGTCCTCATCTGAGGCGCGCGGCGGCCGCCCTTATTTTTTAAGGAAGGCGATGATCTCGTCGCAGTCCGGCAGCTGGGGGATGTCGTACTCCTTGATGAGGACGACGCGGCCGCCCTCGTCGACGACGATGACGGCCCGGTCCGAGAAGCCGTCCTCCTCGCGGAAGAGGCCCAGGGCGTGGGCCACGGCGCCGTGGGGCCAGAAATCGCACAGCAATCGCGTCTCCTTGATCCCCAGCTCCCTGGCCCAGGCGTGCTTGCTCGGGAACGAGTCGACGCTGATGCCGACGGCGACGGTGTTGAGGCGGTCGAACTCCGGCTTGCGGCTCTCCAGGGCCTTCATCTGCTCGGCGCAGACCGGGGTCCAGGCCAGCGGGTGGAACGACAGCAGGACCCGCCGCCCGGCGAAGTCCGAGAGCTTGAAATCCCGGTTGTGGTGGTCCTTGAGCGTGAAGTCCGGCGCGATGTCCCCCTCCCAGATCGTCCGTGTGTTTCCCATCGGTCCCTCCCTCGGCGCATTATGGCACAGTCGCCCGGCCGGGACAAGCCCGCGGGCCGTTTCCGCCGCCGGCCGCCGAGCCGCGGCCCGCGACCCCGGCTCCGGGTCCGGAGCGCGGTTCTCCCGTTCGACGTCCCGACAGCGGGCCCGCCGGACGCCATCCGGGCCGAGGCGAGGGAGGCGTTCGAGGGAGTCGGCGGCGACGGCGGCCGCGTCCTGTCCCGCTGCGGCCGCTTCTCCGGGGCGCCCCCGCGGCATCTCCGGGACTGCGCCGAGGCCGCCCGGCCATGCGCCTACCGACCGGCGCCGTCGTCGAAGCGAAAGACCTCTTCGATCGGCAGGCCGAAGACCTTGGCGATGTCGTGGGCCAGCCGGAGCGACGGATTGTACTTGCCCTTCTCCAGGAAGACGATGGTCTCGCGGCGGACGCCGACGCGCAGGGCCAGCTCCTGCTGCGACAGGCCGGCCCCGGCCCTCAGCTCTCTGATCCGGTTAGACATTCTTGGTCCCGAAGAACCGGACGCCGAGCCAGCAGAACAGGAACACGACGGCCATGCCGGCGATGCCGGTGCCGACCAGGCTGCGGGCCGGAAGGGCGACCTTGTCCCCGATGGACATGACGAAGAGCCACATGTAAAGGGAGACGTAGTAGGCCAGGGACGTGGCCCGGGTCATGATCCTCTTCGAGAGCTCGTCCTCCGCCGGTTCTCCATGGCGACGGTGACGGAGCCGCGTCAGGCCGAGTGCGGCGGCGAAACCGACGAGAACGAACGCAAGGCCCGTGGTCGCGATCTCCCAGCCGTCGCCGGCGACCCGGCCCTCGAGCATCCAGGCCGCCAAGCCCGCCAGCACGAGCGCGCCGACCGCGAAAATGACGATCGTCTTTTTCATCTCTCCTCCGAATCGAACTCGATGTTGATTAATTCTAACATAGTGATATTATTCTAACATATTGTTAGAAATAGTCAACATATTAAAAAAAATTTCTTCCACGTTGCGTGGGTTGGAAGGGCCGGCAGATGGGGACATGCCCTCCCGGTACGAGTCCCCGTTCAGGCATTCAGGCCTACGGGACACGTACCGGGGCGGTACATGTCCCGACGCGCGCCCGCGGCTATCGGTCCGTACAAAACTTCAAACTGATGATCTATCTGATCGCCGGTCATCTGGGACTCCTGCCCACTTGAAACGTCGAGGAGCCAATATATATTTCATTTATATGCATATATTTACGCTCGATTCAGCCCGGGTCATTCACGAATCGAGGCGAACCGGATACGAGGCCCGAGGGGTGAAGCTGTGCTCTTCGGTACCGCGAATCCCCGAGCGCGAAGACGATGGGGGCCGGAACGCGGACGCCCCCGGGCAAAAAATCCTTGCCCTCCCCCCGAAGTTATGGTTTAAAATCGTGCCTTGCGAAATCCACCGGGAAAGGACCCCGCCATGAAAAGAGCTCTCGCCGTCCTGACCGTCCTCGCCTGCTGTCTCGGCCTGGCCCGCGCCGCCGAGCCGGCCGGACGCACCGGCTATTACCGCTTCCCGGCCATCCACGGCGACACCGTCGTCTTCGTTTCCGAAGGCGACCTGTGGACGGTCGACGTCCGCGGCGGCGCGGCCCGGCGCCTGACCTCGCACTCGGGCGTCGAGTCCGCCCCGGCCGTCTCCCCCGACGGCCGGACCCTGGCCTTCTCGGCCCAGTACGAGGGCCCGACCGAGGTCTACACCATGCCGCTGGCCGGCGGGCTGCCCGCGCGCCGCACCTTCGCCGGGCAGGCGGCCGCGGTCGTCGGCTGGACGCCTGACGGCCGGGTCCTCTACGCCACCCAGAAATACTCGGGCCTGCCCAACACCCAGCTCGTCGTCCTCGACCCGGCGACGAACGCCGAGACGCTCCTGCCCCTGAGCCAGGCCGCCGACGGCTCCTTCGACCCGTCCGGCCGGACCCTCTACTTCACCCGTCTCCCCTTCCAGGGCAGCTACACGAAACGGTACCAGGGCGGCACGGCCCAGAACCTCTGGTCCTACACTCTCGGCGCTCCCGAGGCCGCTCCCCTGACCGCCGACTACGCCGGGACGAGCAAGAACCCGATGGTCTGGAAGGACAGGGTCTATTTCCTGAGCGACCGCGACGGCTCCATGAACATCTGGTCCATGGACCTTCGGGGCGGCGACCTCAAGCGGCACACCTCCCACAAGGGCTTCGACGCCAGCTCCCCGAGCCTCGACGCCGGCCGGATCGCCTACCAGCTGGTGGCCGACCTCCGCGTCTACGACATCGCCGCCGGGACCGACACGGCCCTGGCCGTCACCCTGCCCTCCGATTTCGACCAGATGCGCGAGCGCTGGGTGAACCGTCCGCTCGACTGGCTGACATCGGGCCACGTCTCCCCGAACGGCGACCGCGCCGTCTTCGTCTCGCGGGGCCACGTCTTCGTCGCGCCCGCCGGCGACGGCCGCTGGGTCCGCGTCACCCGCCGGGAGGGCGTCCGGGCCCGGGCGGCCCGGTTCCTGGGCGACGGCAAGAGCCTCATGGTCCTCACCGACGAGACCGGCGAATGGGAGTTCCACCGCTATCCGGCCGACGGCCTCGGCCCCGCCGAGCGGCTGACGGACGGGGCCAAGGTCATCCGCTTCGACGGCCTGCCCTCGCCCGACGGCAAGTGGCTCGCCTTCGCCGACAAGGACTACCAGCTCTGGCTCCTCGAGGTCGGGAAAAGAACCCCGGCCCGGATCGCCGTGTCCGAGGTCGGGATGTTCTCGGACCTGGCCTGGTCCCCCGACAGCCGCTGGCTGGCCTACGTCGAGGGCGCCCCGAACGGGTTCAGCCGGATCGTCCTCCACGAGGCCGCGACCGGCCGGCGCGCCGAGCTGACCAACGACCGGGTCGACTCCTACGGGCCGGCCTGGAGCCCGGACGGCAAATGGCTCTACTTCCTTTCGGACCGGTATTTCCAGAGCGTCGTGGGCTCGCCCTGGGGGGCCCGGCAGCCCGAGCCCTATTTCGACAAGACGGCCAAGGTCTACGCCGCGGCCCTCGGCGGCAAGGACCCCTTCCCCTTCGCCCCGGCGACGGAGCTGCAGGGCGAGAAGAAGGAGGCCGGCGACGACAAGGCCCCGGAGCCCAAGGCCGCGGCGGCCAAAGACGGCGCCGCCAGGGACGCGTCCAAGCCGGCGCCCGGCGTCAAGGTCGAGATCGCCCTGGACGGGCTCGCCGGCCGCGTCTTCGAGGTGCCGTTGCCGCCGGGCGTCTACAGCGGCCTGGCCGTGGGCGACAAGGCCCTCTTTTTCATCGACCAGGGCTCCAGCGCCTCCGGCCAGCCCAAGCTCCAGGCCGCCGAGATCAAGAACCGCGGCGTCCAGGCCAGGACGCTCATGGAGGACGTCCGCCAGTTCGAGCTCACGGCCGACGGCAAGAAGCTCTTCGTCCGCAAGGGCGGCGACCTCTACGTCATCGACGCCGGCACGGCCCAGCCGACGAGCCAAACCCTGGCCGAGCGCCGCATCGACCTCTCGAAGTGGGCCTTCTCCGTCGACCCGCGCGAGGAGTGGCGGCAGATGTTCCTCGACGCCTGGCGCATGGAGCGCGACTACTTCTACGACCGCAACCTCCACAACGTCGACTACGAGGGCCTCCTCGAGCGCCACCGGCCCTTCGTCGAGAGGGTCAGCGACCGGGCCGAGCTCAACGACCTGCTGGCCCATCTCGTCGGCGAGCTCTCGGCCCTGCACACCTTCGTCCGCGGCGGCGACCTGCGGCAGCCTCCGGACAACGTCTCGCCCGGCTCGCTCGGGGCGCGCCTGGCCCGCGACGAGGCCAAGGGCGGCTACCGCATCGCCCACATCTACCGGGCCGACCCCGAGTACCCGGACAACCTCTCGCCGCTCGGCCGGCCGATGTCGGCCATCCGGGAAGGCGACACGATCGTCGCCATCAACGGCGTCCCGGCGCTGAGCGTCCCCGACCCGTCGCTCCTCCTGCGCAACACGGCCGGCCAGCAGGTCCTGCTCGAGGTCAAGCCGGCTGCGGGCGGGCCGGCCCGCAAGGAGATCGTCGTGCCCATCACCCCGGGCGCCGAGTCCGACCTGCGCTACTCCGAATGGGAGTACACCCGCCGGCTCGAGGTCGAGAAGGCGGGGAAAGGCGCCATCGGCTACGTCCACCTCCGGGCCATGGGCGGGGCGAACTACACCGAGTGGGTCAAGAACTTCTACCCGGTCTTCGACCGCCAGGGCCTCGTCATCGACGTCCGCCACAACCGCGGCGGCAACATCGACTCCTGGATCCTGGAGAAGCTCCTGCGGCGGGCCTGGTTCTACTGGCAGAGCCGGGTGGGCAAGCCGACCTGGAACATGCAGCACGCCTTCCGCGGCCACATGGTCGTCCTCTGCAACGAACGGACGGCCTCGGACGGCGAGGCCTTCGCCGAGGGCTTCCGGCGGCTCGGCCTGGGCCGGGTCATCGGGACGCGGACATGGGGCGGCGAGATCTGGCTGAGCCAGTCCAATGTCCTCGTCGACCGCGGCATCGCCTCGGCCGCGGAAACGGGCGTCTACGGGCCCGAGGGCGAGTGGCTCATCGAGGGCCGCGGCGTCGAGCCGGACATCGTCGTCGACAACCTGCCGCGCGCGACCTTCGACGGCCGCGACGCCCAGCTCGAGGCCGCCGTCAAGCACCTCCAGGAGCTCATCGCCAAGGACCCCGTCGACGTGCCCAAGCCGCCGCCCTATCCCAAGAAGTGAAGGGGCCGGCCGACCCGACGGACGGACCCGTCGGACCTTGACAGGCCGGCGCGCCTGTGCTAGAAGCGGGCCCGGGGACAAGCCGGGGAGCCGGCCCCCTTGAGGGCCGCGGGGACCGAGGCGGCGACGATGACGCTGGTCGAGAGACTCAAGTCCAACCGGACGGTCCGGAGCTTTCTCCTGTTCCTGGCCGTCCTGGGCCCCGGCATCGTCACCGGCAGCGTCGACAACGACGCCGGCGGCATCACGACCTACTCGGTGGCCGGGGCCTCCTACGGCTATCATCTCCTCTGGACCCTGATCCCGTCCTTCATCCTCCTTCTCGTCGTCCAGGAGATGAACGCCCGCATGGGCGTTGTCACCGGCAAGGGGCTGGCCGACCTCATCCGGGAGAACTTCGGCCTCAAGGTCACGTTCGTCATCTTCCTGGGCCTGGTCGTCGCCGACATCGGCAACACGGCCACCGAGTTCGCCGGCGTCGCCGGGAGCATGACGGCCCTCGGCGTCAGCAAGTACATCTCCGTCCCCGTCGTCGCGGTCGGCGTCTGGCTCCTGGTCTCGAAGGGCAACTACCGCACGGCCGAGCGGATCTTCCTGTTCTTCAGCTTCTGCCTGCTGTCCTACGTCGTCTCGGCCGTCCTGGCCCGGCCCGACTGGGCCCAGGTCGGGACGGCTTTGGTCCGGCCGCGGATGCGATTCGACGTCAGGTACCTGAGCATGGTCCTGGGCATCGTGGGGACGACCATCGCACCCTGGATGCAGTTCTACATGCAGTCGGCCGTCATCGAGAAGGGCATCAAGATCGAGAAGTACAGGTACGCCGTCTGGGACGTCGTCATCGGCTGCGTGGCCACGGTCGTCGTCGCCTTCTTCATCATGGTCGCCTGCGCCGCCACGCTCCACGTCAAGGGCATCGTCATCCATGAGGCCAAGGACGCGGCCATGGCCCTTCAGCCGCTGGCCGGGCCCCTGGCGGCCGAGCTCTTCGCCTTCGGGCTGTTCATCGCCTCGGTCTTCTCGGCCGCCATCCTGCCGCTGGCCACCGCCTTCTACGTCTGCGAGGCCTTCGGCTTCGAGGCCGGCATCAACAAGAAGATCCGCGAGGCCCCGCAGTTCTACACCCTGTTCGGGTCGATCATGGGCCTGGCCGTCCTGATCATCCTCATCCCGGGCGCGCCTCTCATCGGCATCACCATCTGGTCCCAGGTCCTCAACGCCGTGATGCTGCCGATCGTCCTCGTCTCGATGATCCGCCTGGTCAACGACAGGAAGATCATGGGCTCGCACGTCAACAAGCCCGTCCAGAACGCCATCGGCTGGACGAGCGCGGCGGTCCTCCTGGGCCTGACGGCGGCCCTCCTTCTCACGCAGCTCATCGGGGCCGTCGGCCGGAGGTGAGCCCGATGACCGGCCCCGGCCCGCGCCCCGACTCCCCGCCCGCGGCGGCGGAGCGCGTCTTCGTCTACCTCTCGGAGCTCCTCGGCCGACGGGTCGCCGCGGCGGACGGCCGACGGCTCGGGAAGCTCGTCGACCTCAAGGTCCGGCTCGGCGAGGCCTTCCCCAAGGTCGTGACGGCGCGCGTGCGGGCGCGGCGGGGGGGCGCGCTGGCCTTTCCCTGGCCCGGCGTGGCCGCGTTCGCCGGCGACACGGTCGTGATGAGGCCGGGCGCCGAGCCGCGGCCCGCTCCGCCCGAGGTCCCGGCCGAGGAGATGCTGCTCCGCGAGGAGCTCCTGGACAAGCAGGTCCTGGACATGTCCGGGGCGAAGATCGAGCGCGTGAACGACGTCCACCTCCTCGTCCACGACGGCGACCTGAGGCTCGTCCACGTCGACATCGGCAAGCGCGGCATCCTCCGGCGGCTCGGCCTGCTCCGCCCCGTCGAAGGGCTGACCCGGTGGTTCTTCGAGTACGAGTTCCCCGAGGTCCTGGTGTCCTGGAAACACGTCCAGCCCCTCGGCGCCGACCTCGGCCGCGCGGACCTGAAGCTCAGCGTCGGGGCCCGGGGCCTCCACGACCTCCACCCGTCGGAGCTGGCCGACATCCTCGAGGACCTCGACCGGGAAAACCAGGAGCGCGTCTTCGAGGCCCTCGACCTCGGGAAGGCGGCCGACACGCTCCAGGAGGTCGACCCGCGGCTGCAGCGGTCCCTCCTCGAGGCCGCGCCGCTCGACAAGGCCTCCGGCCTGCTCGAGGAGATGGAGCCCGACGAGGCGACGGAGCTGCTGGCCGAGCTCTCCGAGGACAGGAAGGCCGAGCTCTTCCGGAGAATGCGGCGGCCGCGCCGCGAGGTCCTCGAGGAGCTCCTGACCTACAAGGAGGGGACGGCCGGACGGATCATGACCAAGGACTTCCTGGCCGTGCGGGAGGACCGGACGATCGGCGACGCCGTCCGCGCCTTCCGGGACACGGCCCACCCCCTCGAATCGTCCGCCTACATCTTCGTCATCGACCCCGAGGGCCGCCCGCGCGGGGTCATCACCCTGCGCCACCTGCTCCTCGCCGGCCCCGAGACGCCGGTCCGGAGCCTCATGAACCCGCGCCTCGTCACCGTCCGGGCCGACGACGGCATCGAGTCGGCGGCGGACGTCCTCGGCAAGTACAAGTTCCTGATGGTCCCCGTCGTCGACGCGGCCGGCGTCCTGGCCGGGGTCATCACCTACCAGGACATCATGGAGGAGACGCGATGACCTCGCGAAGGCCGGCCAGCGCCTCCGGCGCCTCTCCACGCGGCCCTTCGGGAACGCGCCTCCGTCAGAACGAACTGAGGAAAGCGCACCGCGTGATCTTGGGGACGCCCTCCCCATCGAGGCGGACCTCGCCCCGGAGGAAACAGACGGGCGGCGTCCCGTAGGCGGCGCAGCGGCTCTCCCCGACGCCTTCCAAGAGCCCCGTCTCGTCCTCGAACACGTAAAAATACTTCGCGGCGCCTGCCGCCCGCCGGCGGGCGTCGACGACCCGGACGACGAGCTCGACCATGGCCCCGGCGCAGCCCTTGAGGTCCTTGATCCTGAGCGGCGGCCTTTTCCCCGCGTAGAGCTCGAGGTCGTCCCCCTCCGGCAGGAAGCCGAGGGCCTCGAAGAGCAGGCGCCGTTTCTCGCCGGGGGAGATGTCGGCCACCTCGTCCATGTCCTCGAGCCCCCGGAAGTAGCGCAGGACCTGGCGCGTCCGCCGCGGCTCGAGGGAGTCGAAGACGCCGGCCTTGATGAGGGTCAGGAGCTCGGCCCGGCCGGGCTTCGTCCGGGCCAGGACGTCCTCGACCGAGAGGTACTCGCCGCCGGCCCGCCGCTCGTCGAGGAGGCGCTCGACCGTCCTCGCGCCCAGGCCCTTGATCGCGCCGAGGCCGACGCGGATCGCCGCCCCGCCGCCCGCCCGGGGCTCGACCTCGAACCCGGCGGCGCTGCGGTTGGCGTCCGGCCCGAGCAGGCGCAGGCCGCAGCGCTTGGCCTCGGCGACGTACTCGGGCAGATCGTAGTAGCCGCCGCCGGCGTTGAGCACGGCCGCGAAATACGCCGCCGGGTGGTGGACCTTGAGGTAGACGGCCTGGTAGGCCATGGCGGCGTAGGAGGCGCTGTGGGCCTTGTTGAAGGAGTAGGAGGAGAACTTCTCCATGGTCTCCCAGAGCCGCTCGATCTCCGGCGCCGCGTAGCCGCGCTCGCCGGTCTCGCGGACGAACTTGGCCCGGAGCGCCGGGTCGACGGCCCGGCCCTTTTTCAGGCTCCGCCGCAGGAGGTCGCCTTCCTCCGGGGGCAGGCCGGCCGCCCGCTCGGCGATCTGCATGACCTGCTCCTCGTAGAGGAGGATGCCGCCGGTCTCGGGCAGGATGCGGGCCAGGAAGGCGTCCCCGCCGGGCGAGGGACGTTCCGGGGACATGTCCCCTTGGCACGTGTCCCCGGTTTTTCGCCGCCGCAGGAGCGCCTCCTTCATGCCGCTCTCGGTCGGGCCCGGGCGGACCAGGGCCAGGGCCTGGGTGACCTCGTGGATGTCCCTCGGCTTCATCCGCCGCAGCAGGTTCATCATGGCCGGGCTCTCGACCTGGAAGCAGCCGACCGTCCGGGCCGACCGCAGGGCCGCGTAGGTCGCCGCATCGCCCGGCGGGAGCTCCCGCAGCTTGAGCTTCTCTTTCGTCTCCGAGATGGCCGCCAGGCCCCGGACCGAGAGGAGGTCGAGCTTGACGAGGCGCAGGTCCTCGACCGCGTCCTTGTCGAAGTGGGTCATGCGCAGGCCCTTGGCCGAGGTCTCGAGGGGCAGCCGGCGCTCGACCGGCCCCGGGGTCAGGATGACGCCGCCGACGTGGAGGGAGACCTCGTGGAAGACGTCCTGGAGCTCGGCGGCGAGCTTCCAGGCCTCGAGGCGGCCCGGCGCCGGGGCGGCCAGGCGCAGCGAGGACGGCTCGGCGAAACACGGCGCCCGCTTGGAGAGGCCCCGGGCCTCGTCGGGCGGGGCGCCGAAGGCCCGGAGCGTCTCGTAGAGGGCCGAGCGGGCCCCGAAGTCCTTGAGCGAGCAAACGTAGGCCGCGCCGGTCTTGCCCGCGCCGTAGCGCTCGAGGACGTAGGCCAGGACCTCGTCGCGGCGCCGGGAGTCGAAGTCGAGGTCGATGTCGGGCGGGTCGGGCCGGCCGCGGTTGAGGAAGCGCTCGAAGTAGAGGTCGAACTCGATCGGGTTGACGTGGGACAGGCCCAGGAGCCAGGCCAGGAAGGACGACGCCCCCGAGCCGCGCAGGTTGTGGAGGATGCCGCGGCGGCGGGCGAACCCGACGATGTCGTGGACGACGAGGAAGTAGGGGCCGAAGCCGGACTCGTCGATCGCGGCCAGCTCGCGGCGGGCCCGCTGGCGCTCCTTCCAGGTCAGGTCCTTGGCGGCCGCGAGCCGCTCCATGACGACCTCGCGGAGGCCGCGGGGGAAGAGGTCGGCCGGCAGGCCGGGGACGACGTCCTCGAAGACGAAGCCGCATTTCCCGGCGACGTCGAAGGTCCGGCCCAGGGCGGCCTTGGCCGCGTCGCCGAAGCGGCCCAGGGCCAAGGCCTCCTGGCCCGGGCCGAAGAGCTTCATCCGGCCGAGGAGCCGGTCGCGCTCGGGCGGATAGGGGACCTTCTTCTCGATGGCGTGGAGGAGGACCATCCGCTCCGGGCTGGACAGGTATTTCACCGGGTTGGCCCAGACGAAAGAGCCGGGGGACATGTACCTCCGGTACGTGTCCCCGTTTTCAACGATCCGGCCGAAGTTCGCGAAGTCCGCCCCGATGTAGAGGTCGCCCGGCCCGGCCTTCTCCCGCAGGTCGGCCAGCATCTCGGCCTCGTTCGGCCGAGGGGACACGTGCTTGTATGTGTCCCCTTTCTCGTCTCCCGGCTTGGGGGACGGGCCCTCGCCGGCCCCCCGCCCGTCCGGCACGTAGATCACGACGAGGCCCGCGGCGTCGCGGACCTCGCGGCGGTTGAGGACCTCCACGAGGTTCGAGTAGCCCTCGCGCGTCTTGACCAGGAAGACGAACCGCCGGCCGCCCAGCTCGAGCTCGCAGCCGAAAAGGGGCCTGAAGCCGCCGGCCGGCGCGAGGCGCTTCCACTTGCCCCAGCCGTAGATGTTGCCGATATCGGCCAGGGCCGCGGCCGGCAGCCCCCGGCGCGCCGCGAAGGCCGCCGCCTCCCCGAGCGTGACGCTCCCTCTCCCGCGGCTGTAGACCGAGTGCAGGCGCAGGGGGACGAACACGGCGCTCCCGTCCCTCCCCTCACTTCGTCAGCGAGGCCGTCTTGAGGACGTAGCCCCGCCGCGGGTCGGCGGCGTAGACGGCGTCGAGCATCCTCTCCCGGGCCGTCAGGACGGCGCCGAAGCCGTACTTGTCCCGGACCTTGTCGATGGCCCCGCCGAGCCGCTCCGGCCGCTCCGAGTAGGGCTCGAAGAGGGCCGGGGGCCGGACCCGGACCAGGTCCGCGGCCTTGACCCCGACCAGGCGCAGGGCCAGCCGCGAGCCGGCCACGAGGTCGAGGAAGAGCTCCTCGGCGACCTTGTAGATCCCGGCCATGTCCTGGAGCGGCGACAGGACCAGGCGGCGCTTGATCTCGGTCTTGAAATCGGCGTAGCGGGCCTTGACCTCGATGACGTGGGCGTAGAGCCGGTCCTCCCGCAGGGCCAGGGTCAGCCGGTCGCAGAGGTAGGCCAGGTGGGCCAGCAGCAGGCGGCGGTCCCAGAGGTCCTCGAGGAAGGTCGTTTCGCGCGAGACCGACTTGGGCAGGGTCCGCGAGACGAGCGGCCGGCTGTCGAGGCCGCGCGACTGGAGGTAGATGTCGTCGCCGCCCGAGCCGAAGAGCGCGCGCAGGGTCGCCCGCGGCAGGCCCCAGAGCTGGCCGATCCTGTGGATGTTCATCAGCCGCAGGACGGCCTGGGCCTTGGGCCCGACGCCGGGCAGGGCCTCGACGCCGAGGTCGCGGAGGCAGGCCGCCTCCTCGCCCTCGCGGATCT
>Ga0116178_10001467_pt1 | contig 19606 bp, 22 predicted proteins | sample AD_STIC12_MetaG_FD_89880 | JGI IMG/M metagenome (GOLD analysis project Ga0116178, IMG submission 89880) | Active sludge microbial communities of municipal wastewater-treating anaerobic digesters from USA - AD_STIC12_MetaG | ecosystem: Engineered > Bioreactor > Anaerobic > Digestate | place: USA... | reverse complement strand
TAAGGCGCCAGTGGGCTTCCCCTGCTGGATGTCGAGGTCAACTCCGGCTTGCCATATCGGGAAGGAACGGCCGATCCGGGGCGCGTGTCGACGCGCATCGCCGCAGCAATGCGGCATAGGACTATCCACGGCGCATCCCCACGCGCCCCGCTCCCTCGTCTGGGGGGACAGAGCTGAAGCATCCCGCAGGGCGAAAGCGCCCGTGCGATCGAGAGCGTGCGCGCAGTCACTGTCACACACGCCGCACCTCTTCTCCTTGACCCCCAGCCCCCACCCCCCTAGGTAGCGTCCGTTTGTTCGCGCCCCCCGCCGAGTCGCGCCGGTAAGTCAGGAGGCCCTCCACATGACCACGAAACCGACCGGCGCCATCGCCCTCGAAGACGGCACGATTTTCTGGGGCCACGGCCACGGCGCAGCAGGCGTCGCCGCCGGCGAGCTCTGCTTCAACACCGCGATGACCGGCTATCAGGAAATCCTGACCGACCCGTCCTACGCCGAACAGATCGTCCTCTTCACCTTCCCGCACATCGGAAATGTCGGCGCCAATGCTGACGACCAGGAAGAATCCTCCGCGCAAGGCGCCGCCGGCGCACGCGGCGCGGTGTTCAAGGCCCCGCCGACCCTGCCCGCCTCCTGGCGCGCCGCCGACACCCTCGACGCCTGGCTCAAGAAGCGCGGCGTCATCGGTCTCTCCGGAATCGATACCCGCGCCCTCACCCGCCGCATCCGCCAGCTCGGCATGCCGAAATCAGCGATCGCCTTCGATCCCGCCGGCAAGCTCGACGGCGCGGCGCTTGTGAAAGCTGCGCGCGACTGGAAAGGCGTCGAGAACGCCGACCTCGCGATCAATGTCTCGTCGGGCCAGAGCTTTGAATCCACCGACGGCCTCTGGGATCTCGGCAAGGGTTTTGTACCGCTCGCCAACGCGAAGTCCCACGTCGTCCTCGTCGATTTCGGCGTGAAGAAGAATATCCTGCGCAACCTCTCCGCCGTCGGCGCGAAGGTCACGATCGTTCCCGCCAAGACGAAGGCGGAAGACATCCTCGCGCTGAAGCCGAACGGCGTCGTGCTCTCCAACGGCCCGGGCGATCCGGCCGCGACAGCGATCTATGCCGGCCCCGAGATCAAGAAGCTGATCGCCTCGGGCGTGCCGATCCTCGGCATCTGCCTCGGCCACCAGATGCTCGCCCTCGCGCTCGGCGCGAAGACGATGAAGATGCCGCAAGGCCATCATGGCGCGAACCATCCCGTGAAGGACTTCACCACCGGCAAGGTCGAGATCGTGTCGATGAACCACGGCTTCACCGTCGACACCACGACGCTGCCGGCTGGCGTTGAAGAGAGCCACAAGTCGCTCTTCGACGGCACCAATTGCGGCCTCAGCGTCGCTGGCAAGCCGATCATTTCGGTCCAGCACCATCCCGAAGCCAGCCCCGGCCCGCAGGATAGCTTCTATCTCTTCGAGCGCTTCGCGAAGATGATGGCGGAGTACAAGGCGTAACGCTTCATCCACGATTGGAACGTCGCGGATTCAACAAGCCTTGATGGGCCGGCGTTTTCTTTGCGCGCCGCCCAAATCGTGAATCAAACCTTCTCTTTGCGGCAACGCTTTTTCGCGTTTTCCGCAACCTATTTTTTTACCCCGCCGTGTCAGCGTGGCCCAATCTGAAACATTGGGTCGGCCCATGGCTCCTGTCGATATGAACGCCGATATTCACGCGCGCCTCGCGGCAGCAGAGGCGGCCCTTCACGCCGTCGGCCAGCAGCTGTCGCCCGCGATCCGCCATGTCGACATCGCCGTGCTGATCCCCTGCTACAACGAAGCTGGCGCAATCGGCGACGTCGTGAAATCCTTCAAGGCCGCGCTGCCCCACGCCCGCATTTTTGTTTACGACAACAACAGCCACGACAACACCGCCGCCGTCGCCCGCGAAGCCGGCGCGATCGTTCGCCGCGAGCCGCTGCAGGGCAAGGGTCATGTCGTACGCCGCATGTTCTCGGACATCGAAGCCGACGTCTATGTGATGGTCGACGGCGACGCGACCTATGACGCCGCATCAGCTCCGCGCCTCGTCTCGCGCCTGCTCGAAACGCAGGCCGACATGGTCGTCGGCGCGCGCATCACGGAAGAAAAAGCCGCCTATCGCGCAGGCCATCGCTTCGGCAACCGCGTTCTCACCGGCCTCGTCTCCACGATCTTCGGCGACCGCTTCACCGACATGCTGTCCGGCTACCGCGCCTTCTCGCGCCGCTTCGTCAAATCATTCCCCGCCCTCGCCTCCGGCTTCGAGACGGAAACCGAACTCACCGTCCACGCTCTCGAATTAGACATGATCACCGCCGAGGTGCAGACGCCCTATGGCGCGCGCCGCGTCGGCTCAGTTTCGAAACTCTCCACCATTCGCGACGGCTTCCGTATCCTCGGCACGATCGGCCGCCTGATGCGCGATGAGCGCCCACTGCTGTTTTTCGGCGCCATCTCCGGCGTCATCATGCTGACCGCCCTCGCCCTCGGCGCGCCCGTCATCGGCGAGTACATGCAGACGGGTCTCGTGCCCCGCTTCCCGACGGCGTTCCTCTGCGGTACCCTGGCGGTGCTGGCCTGCATCAGCCTCGTCTCCGGCATCATTCTCGAAACCGTCAGCCTCGGCCGCCGCGAGATGAAGCGCCTTGCCTACAACGGCATTGAAAGCCTGACGGCGAAACTCGAGCGCTTCGAGGAAACCCGCCTCACGCTGACGTCGCTGCGTGCGCAGGCCCTGCAGGAAAACCCCGCCCTGCCGACGCCCTACGGCTTCCGCAAGCGCCGCACGCACTAGGCGACTTGCGCCTGCGCTCTGGCGCGTCCATCTAGGCCGCATGACAGAAGCTGCCCGCTCCGAAACCAAACTCCAGATCCGCATCGTGCCGGTGACGCCGCTGCAGCAGAACTGCTCGCTCATCTGGGACACGAACACCAAGCACGCCGCCTTCGTCGATCCCGGCGGCGACATCGATACGCTGGTCGGCGCGCTCGACCATTTCGGCCTGACGCTGAAACACATCTGGCTCACCCACGGCCATCTCGATCATGCCGGCGCCGCCTACGAGTTGCGAGAGCGTACGGGCGTGCCGGTTGTCGGGCCGCACAAGGACGATCAGTTCTGGCTCGACCAAATCGAAAGCTCCGCGGTGAAGTATGGCCTCACCGGCCTCAAGAACGTGACGCCTGATCGCTATCTTGAGGACGGCGATGTGCTGGAACTCGAAGGCGTGAAGTTTGATGTGTCACACACGCCCGGCCACACGCCCGGCCACGTCGTGATCCATAACCGCGATGCGAAGATCGCATTCGTTGGCGATGTCCTGTTCCAGGGCTCGATCGGCCGCACCGATTTTCCGCGCGGCAATCACCAGCAGTTGATCGACTCGATCACCGACAAGCTGTGGCCGCTGGGCGATGACATGACCTTCGTGCCGGGCCACGGCGCGACATCAACCTTCGGTCAGGAACGGCGCACCAATCCCTTCGTCGCCGATGCCGTCACCGGCTATGGTGGCGCGGAAAAGCGGGACGGATCGAGCTACGACCAGAAGACGGCGAAGCGTTATACCTGACCGCTATTTGGTGATCGCTATTTGGCCGGGGCGCTCGCATCGACCTTGCGCTGTCCCGACAGCATGCCGCCCATGGAATAGTTCCCCTCATGGCAGGCGAACTCGTACATCTCGTCGCTCGTGCGAACCATCGAGTACTCTGCCGTCCAGGGTTGCGCGTAATACGCCGGATCGGTGATCGTGTAGCGATAGACAAGCTCGTTCGGCCCCGCGAACTCAAGACGTTCGGTGATCCTTGCTGTCGGGCTCGTCACGGTCACGATCCCATGGGTGGAGAATTCCGGATCGAGATTGTTCGTCTCGATCTCCAGCGCATCGCCATCCCAGCGCGCGATCGACTCGCCGCCGGGCTGCGTGACCGCCACCGGCCTGCGAACGCCGTTGATCGGAATGATGCGAAGGTCATCGTAGGCTTCGGTGTGAAGCACGACCGTCTGCGGCGTCTGCACGATCCGGTGCAGCATCGACGCGCTTCTGATCTGCAGCGGCGCCCAGCCGACGCCGCCAATGCAGCGTTCCGTCGTCATTCTCTGCTCGGGGTGATCGAGGCCGGTGATGTAACCGCGCGCCGCTTTCCGGCCCGTCTCGTTATAGGGCAGCTTGCAATCGGGCGGATCGATGATCAGCGAGCTGCGCGCCTGCCCCCTCACGATCGTGAGCGACGTCGCATCGGGGCTCGCAAGCTCGGGGTCCAGCGGGTTGTTGCGTTCGGCGCGGGCGAGAATATCGGCCACCAGCAGTTTGGCGCCAGCTTCCGTGAGATTGAGATCAGTCACGCCAGCCGGCCGCTCGACCGGGGTCAACCATTGGCTCGACCAGATGCCATGAAAATCCGGGCGTCCGTCGGCGGTGCGCGGTATGCCGCCGGCCGCCTGCGCGACTGCCATCGGCGCAGTTGCGCCCAGCGCAACGACCAAACCCACGACTTGCAACCCAAAGCTTTTCAAAGTCGGCATCCCCTCAAATCCGGCCCGCGAACACGGCCAGCAATTTGCGGCCATGTCCGGTATGTCGCGGAAGCTGGTCAAGTAAGCTTATTGCGAGGTGGCGGACCATGATGTCGGAAAACCGGCTGCGGACCCTGCGGCGCACGCCTATATCGAAGGCATGATCCACTATGCCGTCTTCGAGACCGTTATCGGCTGGGCTGGCGTCGCATGGGCCGAACAGGGCCTGGTGGGCGCGCACCTGCCCGAAAATGATCCCGCGATCGTCCGCGCGTCATTTGCCCGGAGGTTCCCTCAGGCAAGCGAAGCCGAACCCTCACCCCCCTTGACCAGCGTGGTCGAAGACATTCGCGCCCTGATGCGGGGCGACAAGGTCGACCTCCTCGAAGCGCCGCTGGATCTGGCGCGCGTGCCGGCGTTCAACGCGAAGGTCTATGCGATCACCCGCCAGATCCCTCCGGGCCAGACGCTGACGTATGGCGAGATCGCCGTGAAGCTTGGCGACAGGCTACTGGCGCAACAGGTCGGCGCGGCGCTCGGCAAGAATCCTTGGCCTATCGTGGTGCCCTGTCATCGCGTGACTGCCGCGAACGGAAAGCTCGGCGGCTTTTCGGCGCGTGGCGGCGCCCAGACGAAACTGAAACTGCTGGCGATCGAAGGCGCACCGGCCGCAGCGCAGACTGACCTGTTCGGTCAGTCACCCGCGCGCGATTGAACGGATGCCTTTCAAGGGACGGATTTTTCAGAGTAGAGACAGGCCCAGACTTGGGTCTGATTGGGACAGATCATCCGGGCGCAGCCGACAGTCTTCGCATTGGGCGCGACCATTCGGGAAAACTGCTCGCAATTGCCCGCCTTGGTCCGGCACTTGCCGGTTGAAGCATCATAGGCGCTCGCCCCCTCGCGCCAGCGCGAGATGAGGTAGGAGGGCGAGATCACCTGCGCCGACTCACGCCCCCCGACGCGGCTGAGACCAGCCGCCCAGAAGATGCTGGCGTTTTGCGCCTTGCCCACCGTGTTGGCTATCGTCGTCGAGCACGAGCCGCTCGTTGCAGCCTTGGTTACGGCTGCCGCCTTGGTCGTCAGATCCGGCGACCAGGTAAGGGCGGACAGGCCAAGGCGGGTGCGCGCGTCATTCTGCGCTGCCAGCATGCCTTTCATGTCTGTGGGCTCGGAAATCGGCTTGGCTACGGGCTTTGCCGTCGCTGTAGCGCCGGCGCTGGTGAGCCCGCCGCCGGCTTGCGGCCCACGCGGCACCTGAGCAATGGCAAAATCGCCCGGAGACCCGAGCAACACCCCCATCGCCAACAAGCTGAAAATCGTCCGATTCATTCCCTGGGCCAGTCCGCGGAATCGCCACTATTCCGCTGAGGTATTCGAATTCGCGTGAAGTACACCCTATGGGCGTGAATTGCGCGTAAAATAAGGGCGGGTAACTGCGTCAATATCGACGATTCAGAATCGTTTCAGATGCGACGCTGCAAGGGTTGCGCCCCCTCGTCCCCGCCGATAAACCCTGCCGCAATTTGCCGCCAAGTCCCAGGCAAGATTCATAGCCGGTCCGGTGACATGCCCAAGCGCACAGACATCAAGTCCATCCTGGTCATCGGCGCGGGGCCGATCGTCATCGGACAGGCGTGCGAATTCGACTATTCCGGCGTGCAGGCGATCAAGGCGCTGAAGTCCGAGGGCTATCGCGTCATCCTTGTGAATTCGAACCCCGCCACGATCATGACCGATCCTGAGCTGGCGGATGCGACCTATATCGAACCGATCACGCCCGAGATGGTCGCCAAGATCATCGCCAAGGAAAAGCCCGACGCACTGCTGCCGACCATGGGCGGCCAGACGGCGCTGAACTGCGCGCTCAAGCTCGAACAGATGGGCGTGCTGAAAGAGCACGGCGTCGAAATGATCGGCGCGAAGGCGGAAGCCATCGAGAAGGCGGAAGACCGCGCCAAGTTCCGCACCGCCATGGACAAGATCGGGCTCGAAAGCCCCCGCTCCGCGATCGTCGCATCGCCGGAACTTTCGAATGTTGATGGCAAGGTCACCTACGACCTCAAGGCCGGCTTCATCGAAGCGATGAAGCAGATGGAGATCGTTGGCCTGCCCTGCATCGTGCGCCCGGCGTTCACGCTCGGCGGCCTTGGCGGCGGCGTGGCCTACAACCGCCAGGAATTCGAAGACATCGTCACGCGCGGCCTGCAGATGTCGCCGGTCAGCCAGATCCTGATCGACGAGAGCCTGCTCGGCTGGAAAGAGTTCGAGATGGAAGTCGTCCGTGACAAGGCGGACAACTGCATCATCATCTGCTCGATCGAGAACATCGACCCGATGGGCGTCCACACCGGCGACTCGATCACGGTCGCCCCCGCCCTCACGCTGACCGATCGCGAATATCAGGTTATGCGCAACGCCTCGATTGCTGTGCTGCGCGAGATCGGCGTCGAGACGGGCGGATCGAACGTTCAGTTCGCCGTGAACCCGGACAATGGCCGTCTGGTCATCATCGAGATGAACCCGCGCGTCTCGCGTTCATCGGCGCTGGCATCCAAAGCCACGGGCTTCCCGATCGCGAAGATCGCCGCAAAACTGGCTATCGGATACACGCTCGACGAACTCGACAACGATATCACGGGCGTGACGCCCGCCTCGTTCGAGCCGACGATCGATTACGTGGTCACCAAGATCCCGCGCTTCGCCTTCGAGAAGTACAAGGGCGCCGACACCACGCTGACGACGCAGATGAAGTCTGTCGGCGAGGCCATGGCCATTGGCCGGACCTTCCATGAATCGCTGCAGAAGGCGCTGCGTTCGCTGGAAACCGGAATTTCCGGCTTCGACGAACAGGAAATCCCGGGCGGCAGCGATCGCAATTCGCTGATCGCAGCCGTCTCACGCCCGACCGAGAAACGCCTGCTGAATGTCGGCCAGGCGTTCCGTGAGGGCCTGACGGTCGACGAGATCCACAACGCCTCGAAGATCGACAAATGGTTCCTGCGCCAGATCTCCGAGATCATTGCGGAAGAAGCACGCATCAAGAAGGAAGGCCTGCCGAAAGACGCCGCCGAATGGACGCGCATCAAGGCGATGGGCTTCTCGGATGTGCGCCTCGCCAAGCTCACCGGCGGCAAGGAACTCGATGTTCGCGCGGCGCGTCACAAGCTGAATGTGCGCCCGGTCTACAAGCGCATCGACACTTGCGCGGCAGAATTCGCGGCCAAGACGCCTTACCTGTACTCAACCTACGAGACGGGCTGGATTGGCGCCAACGGGGAGATCATCCCGCCGCAGAACGAGGCGGAGCCTTCCACACGCCGCAAGGCCATGATCCTCGGCGGTGGACCCAACCGCATCGGCCAGGGCATCGAGTTCGATTACTGTTGCTGCCACGCTGCCTTCGCCATGGCCGATCTGAAGATCGAATCCATCATGGTGAACTGCAACCCTGAGACAGTCTCGACCGACTACGACACGTCCGACCGCCTGTACTTCGAGCCGCTGACGCTCGAAGACGTGACCGAGATCATCCACCTTGAACAAACCGCTGGCGAGTTCATGGGCGTGATCGTCCAGTTCGGCGGCCAGACGCCGCTCAAACTTGCGCAGGGTCTCAAGGCTTCAGGCGCACCGATCCTCGGCACGACGCCGGATTCGATCGATCTTGCCGAAGACCGGGAACACTTCTCCAAGCTGCTCGACAAGATCGGCCTCAAGCAGGCCCCGGCGGCGATTGCCCGTACCGACGAAGAGGCCGTCGCTGCCGCCAACCGCATCGGCTACCCGGTCATGCTGCGCCCCAGTTTCGTGCTGGGCGGCCGCGCCATGGAAATCGTTCACGACGAAACGGACCTGCGCCGCTATGTGCGCGAGGCTGTGCAGGTGTCAGGCGACACGCCGCTGCTGGTTGACCGCTACCTTTCCGACGCCATCGAAGTCGATGTGGACGCCATGTGCGACGGCACGGACACGCACGTCGCCGGCATCATGGAACACATCGAGGAAGCCGGCATTCACTCCGGCGACAGCGCCTGCTCAATTCCGCCCTACACCCTGTCGAAAGAGATCGTCGACCGCCTCTCCGAACAGGCGCGCAAACTGGCCAAAGCGCTCAACGTCAAAGGCCTGATGAACGTGCAGTTTGCGGTGAAGGGCGACGAGATCTACGTGCTCGAAGCCAACCCGCGCGCCTCGCGCACCGTTCCGTTCGTCGCCAAAGCCGTCGGCCAGCCGTTCGCGGCAATCGCGGCCAAGGTGATGGCTGGCGAGAAACTCGCGACGTTCAACATCGGCGCAGGGCCCATCACCGGCCCACGCATTGCGGTGAAGGAAGCCGTGTTCCCGTTCTCGCGCTTCCCGGGCGTGGACCCGCTGCTTGGGCCAGAGATGCGCTCCACCGGCGAGGTCATGGGCCTCGATGTGTCGTTCGGCGCGGCCTACCTCAAAAGTCAGATCGCCGCCGGAATGGCCCTGCCCGCCAAGGGCTGCGTGTTCATTTCAGTCCGTGAGGGCGACAAGACGTCGATCGAGCAACCCGCCCGCGAGATCGCCGAACTGGGCTTCACCATCATCGCCACGGCGGGGACTGCACAGTTTCTTGCCGAGCGCGGGATCAAGGTGGACCGCGTGAACAAGGTGCTGGAAGGCCAGCCGCACGTCGTCGACGCCCTGCTCAACGGCAAGGTCCAGCTGGTGTTCAACACCACCGAAGGTGCGCAATCGCTGGTCGATTCGGCCTCGATCCGGCGCGCGGCCCTGCAGCACGGCATCCCCTATTACACGACGATTTCGGGGGCGCGGGCGGCCGTTCAGGCCATCAGGTCGCTGAAAACCAGCCCGCTTGAAGCCGGAGCGCTTCAGACTTACTCTTGATCGTTCCTGACCGTGCCGATGTTACCCGTCGGTAGGAATGATTCCGTGTAATTCAGGTGTTTTGAACAGGACTACCCGATGCAGCGCATCCCCATGACGGCTGAAGGCTTTGAAGCCCTGCAGTCAGAACTCAAAGTCCTCAAGTCCGAGGAGCGCCCGAACATTATCGCGGCGATCTCGGAAGCGCGCAGCCATGGCGACCTGTCCGAAAACGCCGAATATCATGCCGCCAAGGAGAAGCAGAGCTTCATCGAGGGCCGCATCTCCGAACTCGAGGACAAGCTTGCGCGTGCTGATGTGGTCGACACGTCGCGCCTGCAGGGCAAGACCGTGAAGTTCGGCGCCACTGTGAAGGTGACCGACGAGGATACGGGCGAAAGCTTCACCTACAAGATCGTGGGCGAAGACGAGGCCGACATCGCCCGCAAGAAGATCTCGATTTCCTCGCCCATCGCCCGCGCCATGATCGGCAAGGAAGAAGGCGATACCGCCGATGTTTCCGCGCCCGGCGGTGCGAAATCGTTCGAGATCGTTTCCATCTCCTGGAAATAACGTGACCCCTGGGCCGACCCATGTGGGGCCATCGGTCTGGTGCGTCGCTGACGGTCGCGTCGGGATTCTGAATCAGACAAAGGCGCTGGCCGCCGCGCTGGCCGAGCCTGAGCGCGCGGCCAAGATCGCACACTTACGCTCGGATGCTCAGAGCCGTGAGGTGATCCTGCAACCGCACGGGCTTCAGCTGATGCTGCGCCCGGACCTGTGGCCGATGCCGCTTGCTGCACTGACCGCAGATCAGCGACAACTGCTCTCGCCGCCCTGGCCCGATGTGTGGATCGCAGCTGGCCGGCGTTCCATCCCCTACTCGCGGATGATGCGAAAACTCTCTGGCGGAAAGACGCTCATTGTTCAGACGCAGGATCCGAAGGTCTCGCTCGATCGCTTCGACCTTGTGATCCCGCCGGAGCATGATGCAGTGACGGGACCGAACGTGTTTCCCATCCTTGGTTCGCCGGTGTGGTTTTCCGCGCAGCGCATCGCCGACGCGAAGACGAGCTTCGCCCATCTCGTGAAGACGGAAGGACAGAAAGTGCTCGTGTCGCTCGGCGGCGATTCCAGGACTCACACGTTCACCGAAGCGCGCGCCGCGGCCATTGAGGCCGACCTGCGCAAGCTGTCTTCGGGCCGCACGTTCTGGATCACCGTCTCCCGCCGCACGCCTGAAGCCATCCGCAATCGCTTCCGCTCGCTCGCTGGCGAGCTTGGCGCGGTGTTCTGGGAGAACGAACAGCGGGACGGGCCAAATCCCTATGTTGCCTTCCTGTCGCTCTGCGACGCCGCGCTGGTGACTGAAGACAGCGCCAACATGCTGGCGGACCCCGCCTTCTTCGCAAAGCCCATCCACATCATGAAACTGGAAGGGGCCTCTCCCCGCTTCGACCGCCTGCATCAGGGCTTCATCGCGGCAGGCGCCGCCCGCTGGTTCGACGGCGACATCCAAACATGGAGCTACCAGCCCATTCGCGAAGCCGCCCGCGCCGCCGACGAGATCGTCCGGCTGCTGCTCCAGCGTCATCCGAATCGCTAGAAAAACTCAACTGAGCCAATGGGCTCCGTTCCGGACCTTTTACGTTCACGCCCGCATCCCCAGAATATGAAAGCTGGCGCGCCATGCCCCATTCCGCACCCGGAATTGGGCGGCTAGGAAAGGCCAGCAACAGGATCGATCCATGACCGCCGCCACTACGCCTTCACGGCACTCGCAGATCATCATTCTCGGCTCAGGCCCGGCCGGCTACACCGCCGCGATCTATGCCGCGCGGGCGCTGCGCAAGCCGATGCTGATTGCCGGCATCCAGCCGGGTGGCCAGCTGACGATCACCACCGATGTCGAGAACTATCCCGGCTTCGCGGACGTGATTCAGGGGCCGTGGCTGATGGAACAGATGCGCGCACAGGCGATCCATGTCGGCACCGAGATGGTGGAAGACCACATCATCAAGGCCGACCTCAAAAAGCGCCCGTTCACGCTGACGGGCGATAGCGGCGCAACCTACACCTGCGACGTGCTGGTGGTCGCGACCGGCGCGCAGGCCAAATGGCTGGGGCTTGAAAGCGAAGCGAAATTCAAGGGCTTCGGCGTTTCCGCCTGCGCCACGTGCGATGCGTTCTTCTATCGCCAGAAGGAAGTCATCGTCGTTGGTGGCGGCAACACCGCTGTGGAAGAGGCGCTTCACCTGACGCACTTCGCATCGAAGGTGACGGTGGTTCACCGCCGCGATCATTTCCGCGCCGAGAAAATCCTGCAGGACCGCCTGTTCAAGAATCCGAAGGTCAATGTGCTCTGGGATACCGAGCTGGTCGATGTGATCGGACAGGAAGGTCCGCTCAGCGTCACGAAGGCCAAGCTGAAAAACCTCAAGACCGGCGAAATCACCGAGCAACCCGTCCACGGCATCTTCATCGCCATCGGCCATGCGCCGCAGACTCAATTGTTCACCGGCCAGCTTGAAATGAAGCTGGGCGGCTATCTGCATACCGTTCCGGGTTCGACGGCCACGTCCATTCCGGGCGTGTTCGCTGCGGGCGACGTGGCCGACGACATCTTCCGTCAGGCTGTCACCGCAGCTGGTCTCGGTTGCATGGCGGCGCTGGAAGCCGAGAAGTATCTCGAAGGCTTGCCGCATCACGCCAAGGTCGCGGCGGAGTAGATGTCGCGCGCCGCATTCGATCGCTGGATTTCTGGCCTGAAACCGACCGGCATCGAAGTGATCGACGGCCTGCGCAGGGCGCAGGCAGGCAAGCTCGATGACGCGGATGTAAAACCCGGCGAAGCGATCCGGTTCGGCGGCTATGGCGAGGACCGCGCGCTCTACACGCAGACGTTGTTCGCGCCCGAAGGCGAAGAGCCGCGCACGGTGCATCTCGGCATCGACGTGTTCGCGCCTGCGGGCGCGGAAGTGTTCACACCGCTGAATGCGCGCGTTCACTCTTCCCGTATCAACGACAATCCGGGCGATTATGGCCCGACCATCATTCTCGAACACACGCCTGTGTCGGGCCTGAAGTTTCACACACTGTACGGCCACCTTGATCGCGACAGCCTGAAGGGCCTGAAGCCCGGCACGGCTTTCATGGCAGGCGAGAAGTTTGCTGAACTCGGCACGAAACGCGAGAATGGCGGCTGGACGCCTCACCTGCATTTCCAGATCATTCTCGACATCGGCAGCGCCAAAGGCGACTATCCGGGCGTAGCCAAGCGCAGCGAGCGCGATCACTGGCTGTCGATCTGCCCGGATCCGGCAAAGCTGCTCGGCCTGCCCTAAGCGTCTGGCGTGCGGCCAACCCGCCAGCTAGCATCCCCACAGGGCGCACAGACGCCGGATTGGGGAGACGACCATGTACAAGCTGATCCTGACGGCGATCGCCGGCGTGCTGCTTTCATCCAGCGCCATGGCGCAGACGCCTACGCCAAATGTTCCGGCCGAAGTTGCATCGCTCACTTGGATGCAGGGCGCGCGGGTTCACACGAACGCCAATGGCACGCCCGTGTATGAAGCCTTCATCGGGCCGGTGAATGGCGTGGTGACGGGAACGGCGCTGACCGTGCTGGCCGCTGGCGGCGCTTACACCGAGTATCACAAGATCGGTCCCAACGCTGAAGGCGTCTACGGCCTCGACGTGGCGAATACGCGCAACGGGATGAAGTGGAGCTTCACGCCGCTGAAGGCGATCGAGCCAGGGCGCATCACGTTCCAGACTGTGGATGGCGCGCTGACCATCGCCTACTTCTCCGACAATGCCGGCGGCATCCAATCAAAGGTGGATCGCGTGGCGGACGGAAAAACAACGACGCAGGAATGGCATTTCCTGCCGATCCCCGCGCCGCAATAACTACGATAATCGACGATTACTTCGCGAGGTGAGCGCGCAGCATCCAGGCGGCTTTCTCGCCGATGGAGACGCGCTGCGTCATCAGGTCGGCCGTTGCCTGATCGCCCGCGTCTTCGGCAACTTCGAGCGCCGCACGCGCGGCCTTCACGACGGCCTCGTTGCCCGCAGCGAGATTCGCCAGCATTTCGTCTTCCGACGGCACGCCCGTATCGCCCTTGATCGTCGACTTGGTCGCGATCGAATTGCCGAAAGGCGCGTAGTGACCCAGCGAGCGGATGCGCTCCGCGATCAGATCGAGCGACAACCAAAGCTCATTGTACTGAGTCTCGAACAGCGTGTGCAGCGTGAGGAAGCGCGGCCCTTCGATGTTCCAGTGATAGCCATGCGTCTTGGCGTAGAGCGAATAGGTATCCGCCAGAACCTGCTCCAGAGAGCCCGCAACTTTCTTGCGCGTCTTCGCGTCGATGCCGATGTCCAAGGCCATCTCAAATCTCCAGACCAGAATGGTTCTTAGATAAACGCGGCCTCTTCTTTGGCAAGGCGCGTGCGGCCGGAAGGCGCGCTATTTCGCCGAACGCGCCTTCGCGCCCGGCACGCTCTCCGGTTCAGCCTATTTCCGCGCCCTCAGGTAGATCTTCGCCGTCCACTCCTTGTCCGGATCGACGGTCGTCAGATCCAGCATACGGAAATTGGAAAACATGGTGCAAGTGTCGAGGTCGAGATAGCCGAAGCGGGCGGTGGGCTCGACCTTGACCGCGCCCCTGTTCGCCTTGCCGACATTGCAGACCACGCCATCCCAGCGAGCGTCAGCGGTCTGGTTCCAGAGCACCGGGATCGACGGCAACGTGTTCACCTTGATCTCGAACACCACGTCGAAATTGTCGGCTTTCACCGATGACGGCGCGAAGCTGGGTCCGATCATGCCGACGGTCTGAGCCTGAACCGGCGCAGCGAAGGCAAGGGTCAGAAGGGAAAGAGCAAGCAGACGCATAGGATCGCCTCACACTGTAGGGAGGCCGTCATAACGCGCCGCTGCGGTCAGGATATCAATGCGTAACCCGCGAGGGTTGAGCAGCTTCGATCAAGCTGCCGCCATCAGGCTTTCGAACAGCTTCACGCCGTCGTTTCCGCCTTCCTGACCGGCCATTGCCCGCTCGGGGTGTGGCATCAGGCCAAGGACGCGGCCATTCTCGGAGAGGACGCCCGCGATGTCGCGCGCGGAGCCGTTCGGATTTCCGATGTAGCGGAAAGCCACGCGACCATCGCCTTCGAGGCGATCGAGCGTCGCGGTGTCGGCGAAGTAGTTGCCATCATGGTGCGCGATCGGGAACGAGACTTCGCGCTGATCCTTGTAGCCCGCCGTGAAGGCCGACGAGTTGGAGGCGATGGCCAGCGTTTGCGGGCGGCAGGCGAAGTTCAGCGAAGCGTTGCGCAAGAGCGCGCCGGGCAGCAAGCCGAGTTCGGTGGCGACCTGGAAGCCGTTGCAGATGGCCAGCACGTATCCGCCCTTTGCAGCGTGCGCGCGGATCGCGTCGCCAATCGGGGACGCGGCCGCCATTGCGCCTGAGCGGAGATAGTCGCCGTAGGAAAATCCACCCGGCAGGACGATCAGGTCCAGCTTGTCCGGCAATTTGCCGTCCTTGTGCCAGACCATCGCTGGCTCTGCGCCCGTCATCTGCCGCAGCGCTGTCTGGGCGTCGCGATCACAGTTGGATCCGGGGAAGACGATGACGGCGGATTTCATGCACAAATCCCTTTGCGTCGCGCCTCTAGCAGCTTTTTTTGCGAGTCGCGAGGGGTGCGAATCGCCGCGCCGTCACTTGTAGAAGATGACCCCTGCCCCGAGCGCGATCAGGGCAAAACCCAGCCCATGTTTCCACGTCAGCGGCTCTTTCAGCACCCAGACCGAGAATGCCGCAAACACAACCAGCGTGATGACTTCCTGCATGGTTTTCAGCTCGGCAGCCGACCAGACCTCGTGCCCGATCCGGTTTGCGGGAACGGCCATGCAGTATTCTACAAAGGCGATGCCCCAGCTGATGAAGATCACCAGCAGGAGGGGTGAATCCTTGAACTTCAGATGACCGTACCAGGCCGTGGTCATGAAGATGTTGGAGCCGACCAGAAGAAGGATCGGCATCCAGTGTGCGGGCGTCATGAAGACCTCAAAAGGCTTGCACCTGATTTTGGACAGATTCTGGGTGCATGGCATCAGCACACAATCTGGTGGCGGAGACGAACATGAACAGGCTGATCCTTGCGGCGATGCTGCTCGCTCTTTCGGGATGCAACACGGTTGAAGGCTTCGGCCGCGATCTCCAGGCCATCGGCGGCGTGATGACGGGCACTGCAACCGGCGCGCAGAATGGCTCGACGCAACCGGGCCGCTCGTGCCAGCCGGATGCCGAGGGCAATGTTCTCGACGGCTGCCGGGCGGGCCAGTAGCCGCTGCTTGCGAAAATCCCCGCAAGGGGCCATCTTTTACACTCGGGACAACATCAAGGGGTCACCCAATGCGCAAACTTCTTATCGCCATCATGCTCGCAGCGCCGCTGATGGCGTCGGCCTGCAACACGATCGCTGGCGTAGGCCGCGATGTCGGGGCAGTTGGTGGCGCCATGACGAAGACGGCTGAAGAAGCCAAGTAGGCTCTACTGCAGCTACGAATTCGGATCGCGCGTCCCGCCGGGGCGCGCGATTTTCGTTTTGGAGCTAGACGATCTCGATCGAGTAGCGCTCGACGACCACGTTCGCGAGCAGTTTCTCGCACATGTCCTTCACGCGCTTTTCAGCGTCGGCCTTCGATAGCCCGTCATTGAGCTCCAGCTCGATCGTCTTGCCGCAGCGAACCGCACCGACCTCATCGAAGCCGAGACGCACCAGCGCGTCGCCGACCGCCTTGCCTTGCGGATCGAGCACGCCGGCTTTCAGCGAGACGTGGACTTTGGCTTTCATCGGTTCGCCTATTCTCAGCGCTGTTCCTGGGAACCCGTCTTACTCTTGCGAGAAAGACAGGATTTCCGCCCCGCCCGCTTCCTTGATGATTCCGAGACGGCGCGCAACCTCGGCGTAAGCTTCGGTGACGCCGCCGAGATCGCGGCGGAAGCGATCCTTGTCGAGCTTCTCGCCGGTGGTCATGTCCCACAGGCGGCAGCTGTCGGGGCTGATCTCGTCGGCAAGAACCGTGCGGACCATTTCGCCTTCGTAGAGACGGCCGTACTCGACCTTGAAGTCGACCAGCTTGATCTGCGCGCCGGCGAACAGCCCAGTGAGGAAGTCGTTGATGCGCAGGGTCATCGCGATGATGTCGTCGATCTCCTGGTGTGTCGCCCAGTTGAACGCAGTGATATGTTCTTCGGACACCAGCGGGTCGCCCAGCTCGTCCTTCTTGTAGCAAAACTCGATGATCGAGCGCGGCAGCGGCGTACCTTCCTCGATGCCGAGGCGCTTGGCGATCGAGCCGGCGGCCACGTTGCGGCAGATCACTTCCAGCGGAATGATCTCGACTTCGCGGATCAGCTGCTCGCGCATGTTGAGACGCTTGAGGAAGTGCGTCGGCAGGCCGATGGCGTTCAGCTGCATCATCACGAATTCGGAGATGCGGTTGTTAAGCACGCCCTTGCCGTCAAGCACGGCGCGCTTCTCGTTATTGAACGCTGTCGCGTCGTCCTTGAAGTACTGGATCAGCGTGCCTGGCTCGGGACCCTCATAGAGGATCTTCGCCTTGCCTTCGTAGATCTTCCGGCGCTTGACCATTTACTTCGTCTCCTGGCCGGAAAACGGCTTGCCCCGCCCCGACTCGTGTAGGAAGAGGCCTTCCTAGTACATCCTGTGACGCACGTCCTGTTCGACGGCGTCGCGGGGGTGTTTTTGGCCTCTTTGAGAGGCTATATCGAGCGCAGATGCGCAGCGCGCAAGCGACGTGAGGGAGACAGTAGTGAGCGGTTTCGACAAACGTGAACGGGCTGAAGAAGGCAAATTCGCCCTCGATCAGGAGCTGCGCTTCAAGGCAAATGCCCGTCGAAACAAGCTGTTGGGCCTCTGGGCGGCTGAAAAACTCGGCAAAACGGGCGAAGCCGCCTCGACCTACGCCGTCGAAGTCGTGAAGTCCGACTTTGAAGCCCCGGGCGATGAAGACGTATTCCGGAAGGTCAAAGGCGACCTCGACGCCGCCGGCGTCGCTATCACCGATCACCAGCTTCAGCGCCAGATGACCGAACTGATGGACGTCGCCGTCGAGCAGGTCAAAACCGAGAAGAAGTAGCGGACCTTTCCGCCACTTTTCCACAGGCCGGACCTTCAGACCAAATTTTATCGCCGCCGGCTCATCCCGGCGGCGATTTCGTTCACCAAATCAGTCGCCGGCTGTCGCGCCGATTCCGAAGGTTTGGGTGGGGCGAAAATCGATCTGTGCCACCCCGGCGCATCTCGCAGGCGCGGCGTGGTAAATCCTGACTGTCAAACATCGCCGCCGCCGGTGGCTTTGCCTTTAACGGGCGCCCGGCAGTCTTGTTGGTGAAGACCGGCCCTCCGCTGGTCTGGAAGGCCGAACCTGGTTGTTGCCCCGCTCAGCCCCCACCGGGCGGGTGCACTCCCCTGCCCCTGGGGATGCGCCAGCGGGTCCGGTCAGAGCAGCGGTTCGCGTTTCCGCGCGACGCTTGCTCCGCCATCATGGCCTTGGGCCGGAGTCCGGAGGGGGCTCCGGCCCATTGTTTTTTGTGCTCAGACTCGTCCGAACACACGCCCGAAGATCGTGTCGACACCGGTGAAATGGTAGCCAAGGTCGAACATGTTTCCGAGCTGGGCTTTCGTCAGCAGCTTGGACACGTCGGCGTCGCCTTCGAGGTTGCGGAGGAAGTCGCCTTCCTTCCGGTTCGCATCGCGCCAGACTTTCATCGCGTTGCGCTGGACCATGCGATAGGCGTCCTCGCGGCTGGCGCCCGCTTCAACCAGCGCCAGCAGCACACGCTGCGAATTGTGCAGGCCGCCGAGCTTGTTGAGGTTGGCGAGCATGTTCTCGGGATAGATCAGCAATTGCTCGATCACGCCGGCGAGGCGGTTGAGAGCAAAATCGAGGTGGATGGTGGCGTCCGGGCCGATGCCGCGTTCGACTGACGAGTGCGAGATATCCCGCTCGTGCCAGAGGGCGACGTTCTCCATCGCAGGCACGACCGATGAGCGCACGAGGCGGGCGAGGCCGGTGAGGTTTTCGGTGAGCACAGGATTGCGCTTGTGGGGCATGGCGGATGAGCCCTTCTGCCCTTCGGAGAAATACTCCTCGGCTTCGAGCACTTCCGTGCGCTGCAGGTGGCGGATCTCGGTGGCGATACGCTCAATGGTCGAGGCGATGACGCCGAGAGCTGCGAAGTAAGCCGCGTGGCGGTCGCGCGGGATGACCTGGGTCGAGACCGGCTCGACGGCGAGGCCGAGCTTTTCAGCAACCATGGTTTCGATGCGCGGGTCGATATTGGCGAAGGTGCCGACGGCGCCGGAGATGGCGCAGGTGGCGATCTCTTCCTTTGCCGCAAGCAGGCGCTTGCGGTTGCGCGCCATCTCGGCGTGGAAGCCGGCGAGCTTGACGCCGAACGTGGTGGGCTCGGCGTGAATGCCGTGGCTGCGGCCGATGGTGGGTGTGAGCTTGTGCTCGAAGGCGCGCTTCTCGAGCGCGGCGAGGACGCGGTCGACGCCTTTGAGGAGGATGTCGCTGGCGCGCTGGAGCTGCACGGCGAGGCAGGTGTCGAGCACGTCGGACGAGGTCATGCCGAGGTGGAGGAAGCGGGCTTCATCGCCGACGTGTTCCGCAACCGAAGTGAGGAAGGCGATGACGTCGTGCTTCACTTCCCGCTCGATCTCGTCGATGCGGTCGACATTGAAGCCGCCACGCTCGCGGACGGCCTTGGGGACGTTGGCGGGGATCTGGCCCAGTTCGGCCATCGCCTCGGCGGCCAGCGTCTCGATTTCCAGCCAGATCGAATACCGCGTCTCGGGCGACCAGATGGCGACCATCTCAGGGCGGGAATAGCGGGGGATCATGGGGAACTCCGTTTGTCGCGCACGCTTTAAGGGGAGATGCGGAGATTGTCATCTTTCTGTTGGAAGAGCCGGTGAGCGCGTCCTCGTGGTTCGACGGGCGCCGCTTCGCGGCTGCTCACCATGAGGGCTATCCACCGGCGCGGTCATTCTCGGGCTTGTCCCGAGAATCCCGGTTGGCGGCATGGTGGGGATGTAGCGTTGGTCCCCTTGGATCGAGAACCAAGATCCTCGGGACAAGCCCGAGGATGACCCCGTTGGGAGAT